>CETM01067360.1_pt1 | contig 21487 bp, 26 predicted proteins | sample 361451 | NCBI WGS metagenome assembly CETM01 (sample SAMEA2622690, study PRJEB7988) | marine metagenome | isolation source: saline water (ENVO:00002010), including
AGTTCCCTGCATAGAAATAGCACGAATCTTGCCTTCACCTAAGTGTTGTGCAACTTCAAGTATAATGGTGTTACTTTGACCCTCTATCGTGACATCAACCTCTAATGCGAAATTTAACTCTGGCAACGCATCTAGGGGGAAAGCAACATCAACTACTGGCCCCGCAATTTTGGAAACTCTTCCTTTTTCTTCACTCATCTCTACCCTTTCTATTCTGCAAGTGCCTCTGCACCACCAACAATCTCAGAAATCTCAGTTGTGATTTCTGCTTGTCTTGCTTGATTACTTTGTCTTGTTAAAACCTTAACTAAATCTTCAGCATTTTCTGTAGCAGCTTTCATTGCTCTCATTCTAGATGCATGCTCGGAAGTTGAACTATTCAATAACGCTCCGAACAAAGTTGCATTCATATATTTTGGAATTAGCTCTTCTAAGACTTCTTCTGCTGAAGGCTCAAAAGAATAACCCCCAGTATTTTCTACTTCTTGCTCGTTTGAATTATCTTCTGCTTTCACAAGAGGTAGAAGCTGCTTTACAATAGCATTTTGGGTCAGTGCAGACACATATTTTGTATAAAGTATGTGAACTTCAGCTAGATCACCATTGTTATAAGATTCAATAACTGAGGACATAACCTCAAATGCATTCTCAAATTTTGGCTCATCTGTAATGCCTTCATAACTACTCGCGGGGTCAATGTTTCTATAAGTAAAATAGCCACTTGCTTTCTTTCCAATAGCATAGAGATCGACTTCTTTATTGCTGCTTATAACCTCTTGATACTTCTGCTCTGCTAGTTTTAATATATTAGAGTTGTAAGCACCAGCTAAGCCTCTATCTGAAGTAATCACAATTAAAGCAACCTTGTTTAACCCTTGTTCTGACTCTTCTTGACCAATACTTCCAAGATTCACAAGCTCTTGAACAATCTCATCAAGTACCTCTATATAGGAGTTTGATGACTCCATTCTCTGTTGAGCTTTAACTATCCTGGAAGAAGCAATAAGTTCCATCGCACGTGTAATTTTCTTTGTTGACTTAACGCTCTTGATTCTTCGATTGATTATACGTAATTCAGCACTTGCCATACTTAGCTATCATCTCCCTTAGTAATAGTCTTAACAAATGCAACTACTGCATCCTTTAGTTCATCTTCTGGTAAATCCCCTGAACTTTTAATACTATCGAGTAAATCACCATGTCTTGTTCTTATGTACTCTAAAAGCCCAGACTCCGCCTCAGGAATCTCATCAACAGGTACACTATCAAAATATCCTTCTGTTACAGCAAATAATGTAACGACCTGATCTTCAACAGTAACAGGCTGGTATTGTGGCTGCTTTAACATTTCAACAACTCTTCTACCTCTGTCTAATTGCGCCTGAGAAGCTTCGTCAAGGTCAGAGCCAAACTCAGCAAAAGCTTCTAGTTCTCTAAATTGAGCCAAATTAATCCTTAAAGGTCCGGCTACCTTCTTCATCGCTTTCGTTTGTGCCGCACCACCTACACGTGATACAGATGTACCAGGATTTACAGCTGGACGTATTCCAGAGTAAAAAGCCTCGCTTTCAAGATATATTTGCCCATCAGTAATGGAGATAACATTAGTAGGGATGAATGCAGAAACATCTCCTGCTTTAGTCTCAATAATTGGGAGACCGGTAAGAGAGCCACCTCCTAGTTCATCAGAAACTTTTGCACACCTTTCTAATAGTCGTGAATGAAGATAAAATACATCTCCTGGATATGCTTCACGTCCTGGCGGTCTTCTCAGAAGTAGAGAAATTTGTCTATATGCATCCGCCTGTTTTGATAGGTCATCAAAGATTATCAATGCATGTTCACCGTTATACATCCAGTGCTGTCCAATGGCAGAACCAGCATATGGAGCATACATTTGAAGAGCTGCGGCTGCTGATGCAGGAGCATTAACGACAACGGTCTTCTCCATTACACCATTTTCTTCTAGTTTTTCTATCACTTCAGCAACAGTTGATGACTTTTGACCAATAGCGACGTATATACACTTAACATCAGTATCTTTTTGGTTAATGATTGTATCTATAGCAACTGCTGTCTTACCTATTTGCCTATCTCCAATAATTAATTCCCTCTGTCCTCTCCCTATAGGAATCATAGAATCAATAGCTTTTATTCCTGTTTGAAGAGGCTCAGATACAGGTTGTCTCTCTACCACTGAGGGAGCCTGCACTTCAAGCCTTCTGGTTTCGCTGTAGTCAATTGGTCCTTTCCCATCAATTGGGTTTCCTAGTGGGTCTATAACCCTTCCTAAGAAAGCATCACCAACTCCAATTGATAAAACTTTTCCGGTCTGTTTAACAGGCATGCCTTCTTCAACACCAGTTGCGTCACCCATTAATACAACACCGATTGAGTCTTCCTCTAGGTTTAAAGCAACTCCTACTAAGTCGCCTGGAAATTCTAACAACTCAGAAGCCATAACGTCTTCGAGACCAACTACTCTTGCAACTCCATCTGCAATTGTTAGAACATGGCCAACTAAATCATCTTTTACTTCTTTTTCCCAGCCTTTAAGACTGTCTTGTAACGACTTCGTAATTTCCTTTGGATCTAAAGATAAATCACTCATCTCTTACCTACCTCCTAACACTGATTTGACTTCTGAGAGTCGTGTAGAAACAAGGCCATCAAAAGTACGTTCTCCAACGCTAACTCTTAGTCCGCCTAATACATCTTCATCGATTTGCATTTTAAGCTCTACGTTCCTTCCAAATTTCTTCTTTAATACTTTCTTTATACTTTTCTGAGTATCTTCATCTAATTCAATAGCTGATACAACCTCTGCAACAGCTGCTCCCCTCTTCTCTGCAAGAAATTCTGCAACATGTCTAGAGATATCTTTTAAGTTATCTCCATAGCCTTGAGATATGGTGAGAACAATTAAATCTAAAGTCATAGGGTCTACTCTTTTTCCGAATAATTCGTTCATTGCTTCTATCTTTTTCTCCTGAGGCATGCCAAAATTCCTAAATACATCAAGAGCTTCTTTGTGACTTGATAAAGTATCGAAAACATGGAGGATCTCGTTTTCAACTCTATCTTTATTCTTTGATGAATTAATTATTTCAACAATACCCTTAGAAAAAGCTTTGGAACTCATTACTCAGAAGACTCCATATCTTTGATGAACTCATCAATTAACTTCTCCTGGTCTTCTTTAGACATAGAAGAAGCAACTTTTTCTGAAATTGCAAGAGACAAATCTGCTACCTCAGACTTTATCTCACTGGCAATTCTCTCTTTTTCAGCTTCACTGTCTGAACGGGCTTTTGATACTATTTCAGAAGCTTCTTGTCTTGCTTCTTCTAAAATACCTTCCTTGAGCTTCTCTGCAGTAGTCTTCCCTTCATCAAGGATCTTTTTCACCTCATTGTCAGCATTAGAAACAAGCTTCTCATACTCTTGCTTAGTCTTGTCAGCTTCCCATTTAGTATTTTTTGCTTCAGAGATTTGCCCTTCTATAGCATTTGCTCGTTCATCGAGTGTTTCACTTAATGCTGGTAATGCCCATTTCCACACGAAAAAGAAAACAATACCGAAAGCAAAAATTCCAGCAATAAGCTCAGAAGTTGCTGGTAAAAGCAAATCTAAACCAGATGAGCTCTCTTCAGCTTCTGCAAATAAATTAACTATATTTATATTCATCTTTAACTCCTAGACCAAGAAGAACAAGACGAAACCAATTAGTGCTAATGCTTCTGTAAAAGCTATACCTAAGAACATAGTAGTCCTTACCATACCTGCTGCTTCAGGTTGGCGTGCCATAGCTTGAACTGCATTACCAACTATGATTCCGATACCAACACCGGGACCAATTGCTGCTGCGCCATAACCTATTAAGGCATACCCTTTTACAACTATCTCAGCTGCTACGTCATCCATATTTTATCCTCCTATTTTTTCCTTTATTTAATGCTCCGGATGCAATGATGTTTGTATATACACTGCTGACAAGAGCGTAAAAATATATGCTTGTAATATCGAAACTACTATCTCAAAACCATAAATAGCCAAACCAAATGTATACCACGCAAGACCTATTGGGATCTTCCCAGGTACAGGCCAAACCCCGTTTTGATATATGAAAAAGTATCCTGAAACTAATAACAAACTTAACATTAAGTGTCCTGCAACAAGGTTTGCGAATAGTCGGATGGCTAAGCTGACTGGACGTACTACTAGTGTAGATACAAACTCAATGAAACCAACTAGGGGTTTTAAAGCTACAGGAAGTCCTGGGGGCCAGAGTAAATGAGTAAAGTACTCTTTTCCTTGCTTCCTTATCCCTGCAACAAGGAATAGGACGTAGGTTATTAAAGACAAAAGCAGAGGTATTGCTATGCGAGAAGTAATCGGGAAATTGATAAGAGGGGTAACTTCAAAAAGATTCCCTACAAGAATAAACAAAAAGATTGAAAGCAGATATGGCACATATGCCTCTCCCCCTTGTCCTATAACACTCATTGCTATATCCTCCCTAACTAAGGTGACAACGGATTCCACCATTGATTGAATCCGTGAAGGGACTACAGATTTTTTTCTTAATCCAAAAAATAAAAATGCTACTACAAGAAGAGCTGCGAAAATAATTAAGAAGTGTGTCCTGCTAATACCCATTTCCCCAATGTAGAAAATAGGTTTGAAAACAAAGAGCTCATTTACACTTGTAGGAGTACAGACAATCCCGTCGATAATATCACATGATTCAGCTGCTACTATCATTCAATCCAATCCAAATCTCTATCTTTCTTTAAAAGCATAAATGCTTCTATTCCAAGCATTCCTAAAAATAATACACTTACGCTCAAAGTTAAGACTACCAAATCCATAGGATATGCAATGTTAAACAAAACCAAGATAAGTATGGTAAGTCCAACACGAATGAAGTAACCAAATAGAGAAGAAAAATAATATAATTTTATTGAGATTGCCGCAGTATAAGATTGTGTATAAGCATTAAGTAGAAATATAAATGTAACTGTAAAGCTAGCGATTAGCGCAGTGATTAATGCCTGTTCTGATTTAAGGTATGAAAAAGCAATTACAGCTAGGTAAAGAGGAATGGACCTCTTTAGCATCCTCCATACAAGTGTTACTTCAACGTTCATCAGACATTCTTTTCGAATAGACCCATAACCTATAATATCCATTTAAAGAACCTAAGATAATTCCAGTAATCACGCCGAAAGGATTGATATCGAGAAAATTTTCAACTATTAGCCCAACTAATAGTCCACTTATTACAGAGGAACCAAACGAAGAGGTTAAAACCCATCCCGAAATATTCTCTTTATTTGAATTATTTAGATCTGAATGATGCTCTTTATTCCCCATAAGGCTGGAAATTGTTTGCCAAACTCTGGATTTCACGTTTTAATTCAGAGACTTTATTTTCATTATTTCTATTCTTTAAGACTTCTGAAATTAAATGGCCAACCATGTTCAATTCATTCTCTTTCATTCCGCATGTAGTAGCTGGTGGTGTTCCCATTCGAATACCGGATGTAATAAATGGAGAACGTGGATCGAAAGGAATTGCATTCCGATTTAATGTTATCCCTACTTCGTTTAGCAATATGCCCGCATCTTTTCCAGTAAGGTCGTCATCAACACTTCTAGTATCAACCAGTACAAGATGATTTTTTGTTCCACCACTAACTACTCTTAGCCCTTCATTTGTAAAAGAATCTGATAATGATTCTGCATTCTTGAGGATCTGCGAAGCATACTCTTGGTAATCTTTTGTTTGTGCTTCAGCAAAACATACCGCTTTAGCTGCTATTTGGTTGTTTAAAGCTCCCCCTTGGGCCCCTGGAAAAATATTTTTATCTATAGCCTTTGCAAATTCCTCTTTACAGAGAATCAATCCGCCACGAGGCCCTCTAAGGGCTTTATGGGTGGTTGCAGTAACTATATCTGCATATGGTGTTGGATTTTCAACAACCTTGCCTGCAACTAAGCCAATAAAGTGTGCCGCATCAACAATTAAATATGCGCCAACTTCATCTGCAATTTCTCTAAAACGTTTGTAATCTAATTCCTGAGAGTAAGAAGAGTAGCCTGCCATAATTACTTTTGGCTTGTGCTCTTTTGCAAGAGATTCAACTTGGTCCATGTCAATTAATTCAGAATCTTGATTAAGTCCATACGAAACAAAGTTATATAAGATTCCTGAGAAATTCACATGTGACCCGTGTGTAAGATGGCCACCTTGATCTAATGACATTCCTAGTACTGTATCTCCTGGACTAATCAAAGCAAGATAGACTGCTAAGTTTGCGGAAGACCCTGAGTGAGGTTGAACATTTGCATGTTCTGCTTGAAATAAATCACATGCTCTATCAATAGCAAGTTGTTCTATTTCGTCTACAATTTCACACCCTTCATAGTATCTTCTACCAGGAAAACCTTCGGAATATTTATTTGTTAGGATTGAACCGGAAGCTTCCATAACTGCTTTGGATGCAAAGTTTTCTGATGCAATCAAGTGGATATGTGAATTCTGCCTCATTAAATCCTGATCAATCAAAGAGGATATTGCAGGATCTATTTCATTTAGATTTTTATTAGATGCACCTTTGTTCATAACTATATATTAACAGTAACTTGGTGGCCAGCGTAAAGAGCCTTGCCTTAATATTTTACCGCCTGATATTCTTAGATCTACAACAGTTGATGCTTGATTTATAGAAGACTCTCCTTCTATATAGGCAGAGACTCCATCACTAAAGATACTTTCTGCTTCGATGTGAGATGTAGCTTCAGTTTCACCTGACCGATTTGCGCTCGTAACTGCAAGTGGCCCTGTTTCGACTAAAAAGGATATCGCAATTTTGTGATCAGGTACCCTAACTCCAATACTCATTGGGTCAATTGTTCCTACGCCAAGAGCAAACTGTTCACTAGTCTCAACTACAACCGTAAGAGGACCTGGCCAGTAGAGAGATAGGGACTCTGCATAATCAGAAACTATTTCCAAATTAGCAAATGTATTATATGAATCTACAAGCAACCCGACTGGCTTTTTCTCATCTCTCTCTTTCAGTGAAAAAAGTTTCTCAACAGCTTTAGAAGAATAAGGATTTACAGCTAAACCATAGACTGTTTCTGTTGGGATTCCCACTACTTCATCATTTGCTATTGCATCAATAGCTAAATTTAAATCATTTTCCTGCAAAAACATACCTATCTTTTCCTGCTAGATCAGTTATTACCTCTACTCCCTTGTAGCTTTTTGTCATTTCAATTAACCTACCCCCAGACCGTGAATCAATTTCTAGTGCAAGTAACCCAGTAGCACTTAATTTATACCTAGCTTGCTTTAACAACTGATCTATATAATCCAACCCATCCTCACCACCATCTAAAGCAATTAAAGGTTCGTAATGGACTACTTCAACTGGAAGAGCTCCAATATCAGCTGTAGGGATATAGGGTAAATTTGCAACAATTAAGTCAAAATCATTATCTCGAACTTCTCTTAGTAGATTTGATTCATAGATATTAACATTTATTTTGTTCTTTTTTGAATTGATTCCAGCTACTGATAAAGCATCTAAAGAGATATCGGTTAAGTGAACTTCCGAACCAGTAAAATGTTTTGCTAATGAAAGACCTATGCAACCTGAACCTGTTCCTACATCGATAATTTTCTTTGGCTCGTATACCCTATCAATAATTTTTTCTATAAAGTATTCGGTTTCTGGCCTAGGAATAAGAACACTCTCATTCACTTGAAAGGACATATCATAGAAAGTTACTTCTTCCTCTATGTATTGCAAAGGTTCACCAGAATACCTTCTCTGTAAAAGAGATTTGTAAAGGTTCGTGTCGAACTCTTTAGAGGGAGAAGAATTTCTTACTAATTGTTCCAGTCTATGAACTTCATGTTTTGGCAATACCTGCATCTCAATTATTCACTTTCTACATCAATAAGCCTTTTTGACTCATTATCAGAAATCAATGCAGTAGTGAAATCTTCTAAATCTCCATCAAGAATTTGCTCTAGCTTGTTTAGAGTTAAAGAAATTCTGTGGTCAGTAACTCTATTGTCTTTATAATTGTAAGTTCGAATTTTATCTGACCTCTCCCCACTTCCTACTTGTTCTTTTCTGTCTTTTGCACGCTCACTATGAGCTCTATCTTGCTCAGCCTTTAACAAACGTGCTCTCAAAATTCTCATTGCTTGATTCTTATTCTTTAATTGAGACTTTTCATCCTGACTTGTTACTACGAGTCCGGTTGGGACATGAGTTATACGAACAGCAGAATCAGTAGTATTAACACTTTGTCCCCCAGGTCCACTAGATCTATATACATCGATTTTTAAATCAGATTGCTCAATTGTAACGTCTACTTCCTCAGCTTCAGGAAGAACTGCAACTGTTGCTATAGAAGTATGTACCCGACCTTGAGATTCTGTTTTTGGTACTCTTTGAACCCTATGTGCGCCTGCTTCATATTTCAACTTCGAATAAGCACCTGATGATTTTATAGCAAAAATCACTTTTGAATAACCTCCCATATCGGATGTGGTCATTTCTATTGTCTCAAATGACCAACCCATTCTTTCGGTATAGCGTGTATACATCTTGAATAAGTCACCAACCCATATCGAAGCCTCTTCACCACCTGCACCTGGCCTGATTTCAACAAGAACATCCTTTTCATCCATTGGATCTTTAGGAAGTAAAGCAAATTTTATCTCTGATATAAGTTCTATAATTCTTGTTTCAGCTTCTGATACCAGATCTTCTAGTTCTTTTTTCATATCTAAATCAATCTCTTCGACCATCATGCTTTTAGCCTCAGAAATATCTGTATCTAAACCTTTCCACTCATTAAAAAGAGAGGTTATATCTAAAAGTTCTCTGTGTTTTTTTGCTTTCTCAGCATACAGTTTTTGATCTTTCACTAAATCTGAGGAAGAAAGTTCTATTTCTACTTCTTTAAGGGCTTTCTCTATCCCCTCGAGCTTATTCTTTAGTGAGTCATCCATTACTTACCTCTTTAGCCTTACTCAAAAGTTTATCAAATATAAATGGTTCATCTTCTTTGGAGAAGAAAATTGCATTAGCCATTGCAACTTGAGCAACTTCAATTTGACTATCTGAAGGTTCTTTAGTTGTAATTTTTTGAACCCATAAACCTGGAAGCCCAAATATATTAGAAAATATAGACCCCTCAAATTTAAAATTAATTTTAAGTATTTCATAAGAAACCATTGCAACAAATATAACATGTAATATTCTCGTGATTAAAGTTCCCAATAATCCCAAAGTAGGAATAAATGGGAGCGTAAGCAAACTCACAAAGATAATAAGGAATAAAAATGATGTCCCACATCTCATATGCTCTTTTGGATAATTTTTAATTGAATCTGCATTTAGATTGTTCTCCTCTTCATAAGCAGCAATGGTCATATGTTCTGCACCATGGTATTCGAATAGTTCTTGAGCCTCTTTTGTCTTAGCTAGAAAGTAGATATACAGGAAAAGGATAACCCCTCTAAGTAAGCCTTCGCTAAGTCCTTTCATTGATTGACTAGCATCTCCTAAATCAATCAATAATCTTGGACCAACAATCAATAGAAATAAAACAACAATCACGATCAGATAATTCATTATTTTATTTAAGACAGTCAGTTCATTGTCCTGATCGTATACAATTCTGTCTGACAGGTCTATCCCTCTATACCCAACAATGAGTGAATCCAGCAATGCAGCAACTCCTCTGATAAATGGAGCTCCTAATATAGAGTTTCTTTTAACCAGAGGTTCCCTCTTTTCAAAATATCTATTAATTTCACCATGATTATCGCGAACAGCAAGAGACCAGCCTTTTGGACTATTAATTAATACTCCTCCGATAACTGCTTGGCCACCATAAAAGATAGGTTCTTTAGACATAATTTATTATGGAAGAAGTTATTCTTCTTCTGCTGATTGATTTGCTGATGTTTGTTCTTTTATTGTGGTTGATTTCTTATAACGCTTTTCAAACCTCTCAACTCTACCTGTAGAGTCAACAAGTTTTTGTTTTCCAGTAAAGAATGGATGGCTCGCACTTGAAATATCTAATTTAACAAGAGGATATTCATTTCCATCTTCCCATTCAATTGTTTCTTTCGTTTTTATGGTAGACCTAGTTAAAAATGCAAAACCAGCATCTTCGTCTTGAAAGACGACATCTCTATAATCTGGGTGAATACCTTGTTTCATAATTACTACTTTAGACTGGTTGTTTTTCTACTTTCTTTAGAAATTCGTCATTATTCTTAGAACTTCTTAAACCATCAATTAACAACTCTGTTGCAGCTCCTCCTTCAAGACCGACCATAACTCTTCTTAGTTTCCAAACTTGTTGCAGCTCCTTAGCAGGAACCAGCCTCTGCTCTTCTCTTGTCCCTGAAGGGGTTGCGTCTATAGCTGGGTAAACTCTTTTATCTGCAAGAGTTCTATCCAGTTTGAGCTCCATATTGCCTGTTCCCTTAAACTCTTCAAATATAACTTCGTCCATTTTAGATCCAGTTTCTACAAGAGCTGTTCCTAGAATAGTTAAACTACCACCTTCTTCAATGTTTCTAGCAGCACCGAAGAATTGTTTTGGTGGAGTAAGTGCTGTTGAATCAACACCTCCTGAAAGAATCCTACCACTTGCAGGCGTAGCAAGGTTATGTGCTCGAGCAAGCCTTGTAATAGAGTCTAAGAGAATTACAACATCCTTACCTTCCTCAACAAGCCTTTTTGCTCTTTCAATTGCTAGCTTGGATACTTGCGTATGTTCCTCTGGTGGTCTATCAAAAGTAGAATATACAACTTCCCCTTTAACAGATCTCTGCATATCTGTTACTTCCTCTGGCCTCTCATCAACAAGCACGACCATTAAATGAACTTCCGGATTATTCTCGCTAATTGAATTGGCTACTTCCTTTAAGATTGTTGTCTTTCCTGCTTTAGGTGGAGAAACTATTAAACCTCTCTGCCCTTTGCCAATAGGTGTAATTAAATCCATTATTCTTGGAAGAATCTTTTCTGGTTTACTTTCCACTTCAAGAATTAAACGCTCATCAGGAAATAATGGAGTCAACTTATTAAAATCAGGTCTTCTTGCAAGTAGTTCTGGATCTCCGTCATTAACTTTTTTTGGCTCAAGTAAGGCGGGATATTTTTCTTTAGACCTTGGTGCTCTTATAGGGCCTTCTACCAAATCTCCCTTTCTCAACCTAAATTTCTTTATTACTCCTGCTGGAACATAAACATCCTGCTCGCTAGGTTTATACCCACCACATCGTAAAAAACCATAACCTTCTGGAAGAATATCTAAAAGTCCTGTTCTTTCTTCCCCGCTCTTTATTGATGAATCTCCTTTATCAACTACTTCTGCAACAACTTCCTCTTCTGCTTTATCAGAACTTTCAAGGGAACTTATTACATCATCTCCTTTTTTCAATAGTGCATCAATTAACTTTGCCTTCTGTAGGCCTGAATGATCTATACCAACAGAACCTGCTATTTCTCGAAGCTCTGCAACAGTTTTTGACTGTAATTGTGTTCTAGCTGACATTTTTCTCCTTTATATAGTCATCTGGAATTGATATGTGATATTTTTTGTCTGAAAGACATTCTCAGTATATACGTATTTATATTATTTGAAATAAATAAATTAAATAATTTTTTCTTCCAAAGCGGTTAATGAATTTGGAATAATATCGAAATTTTCTTGAAGTTCTATAGAGTATTCTTCATTTTTATCAAATACTTCATTAACAACATTTTGAAACTTTACTGGAGATGCTGTCCCAATAGACACAATAGGATTCTCTTTCTTTTCTCTTTCAGCAAGCGAGATTGAGGTTGCCGTATGAGGGTCTGATAAATATCCATAATTGGAATAAATCGACTTCATATTTGACTTGATATCTATATCATTAAATGAATCTGAAAAAAAAGTTCCCTGTAATTTATCTTTTGCCTCGCCAGACAAAGTAGCCTCACCATTTTGATGAAGACTATTATAAAAAGAGTCATTCAAGTACGGGTCATTATATAAATCATAAATTAATCTCTCAAGGCTAGAAGGTAGTTGTATATCCATACTTGGTGCTACAGACTCAAATGTATTTTGAGGTTGTAACTTTCCTGAATGAATAAACCTCGTAAGAACATCATTTTTATTTGTACTACAAATAATCCTACCTATAGGAATACCATTATTTTTTGCATACCAAGCTGAATAAGCATTGCCAAAATTTCCAGAAGGTATAACCACATCAAATGCTGAATCTATTTGTTGAGATAACCAAACATAGTATGAGGACTGTGCAACAACTCTAATCCAATTAATTGAATTTAGAGAGACCAATCGCCTATCTGAAATCCGCTTTGAAAATAAACCCTTCACAAGCTTTTGGCAATCGTCGTAATCCCCTTTTACAGCTAAATTTTTGACGTTAGGGCTATCAACAGTAGTCATCTGTTTTCTTTGATACTCACTTATTTTATTAAATGGATGAAGAACAACAATATCTAGATTGTCAGAATCCTTTACACCTTGAATTGCAGCACTACCAGTATCACCACTCGTAGCAACAAGAGCCAGTCCTTTTTCTCCAGTATTTTTAAGTTGCTGGTCGACTAATGCCCCCAAAACTTGGAGGGCATAATCCTTAAATGATTCTGTAGGACCATGAAATAACTCCATTAAATAAAAACCCTCTTGTAGCTCAACTAAGTTTGGATCAGGTTCTTTATCAAATCCTTTATAGAGGTTCTCACTTTTTACTAGCTTCTCGGAGTTTTTATCTAAAGATATGAAAACATTCTTTACTAAATCTTCATAACCAGTACTTTTAATTAAAGAGAAATCTATCTCATTTTTATCAGGTATGTACAACCCCCCATCATCTGCAGTTCCTGAGAGGATGACATCACTAAAATCAATCTTCTTACTTGTTCCTCTAGTTGATTGGTACTTAGTCAACTTAATCGCTATAAACCCTAATAATTGAGGCTATATCATCAATCTCAGAGAAGGATTGGATAGTTTCTACAGAAACTGATAGATCTCTTTCTTTTGCATCATGTGTAATAATTACTAGCTCTGCTGTATTTCCTCTTCCCTCTTGAATCACGCTTTCAATACTGACACTATTTTCACCAAAAGCACCAGCAATTTTAGCCAAAACTCCTGGCTCATCCTTTACAGATAGTCTTATAAACAAACTCGATTCCACATCTTCAAAACTTTTATTTCCTTTTTTATATTCTCTTAAAGGGTACCAATTAGACTTTTCATTATTTAATTGACGACACGCACTTAAAACATCTCCGATTATAGAGCTCGCAGTAGGCTCGGCACCAGCGCCAGGCCCAGAGAATACTAGCTGATCAATTTTTTCTCCCTCAACGACAAGAGCGTTTAATGCTCCTCTGATTGAAGCAAGTGGATGTTTCTTATCTATAAGTACAGGATGTACACGTGCATTAATTCCCTCCTTAGAGCTGTCAATCTGTGCTACCAATTTAATTGTTTTATTTAATCTTGAAGCCCATTCAAAATCATCCTTTGTAATTTTTGATATTCCTTCTGTAAATACATCTTCATTATTAGGAGAAACACCAAAGCAAAGTAAAGAAAGAATCATTGCTTTATATTTTGCATCAAATCCATCAACATCATTAGTTGGATCTGGTTCTGCATAACCAAGTTCTTTTGCAGATGACAAAGCATCCTCGTAAGTACTGCCTTCTTCCATTGAGGTCAAAATATAATTGCTTGTCCCATTAATTATTCCAAGTATTTTTGTAAGCTCCTCCACCCTTAAGCTTTCAATTATTGGTTTTAATACTGGTATTCCGGCTGCTACAGCTGCCTCAAAATATAAACAAGTATTGTTTTCCTGAGCGATTTTAATTAGATCCGTTCCACAGTCTGCAATTATATCCTTATTCGCGGTAACAACAGATTTGCCTTTCATGAGTAAGGCCTTAATATATTCTCTTCCTGGATCAATTCCACCAAGAACTTCTATTACTAAGTCAATGGAATCATCATTAATTATTTCATCAAAACTATCAGTAAGGAGGTCTTTACTTATTCCCCTATCTTTTGACATATCATTAACTAAAACTTTTTTTAACTTAAGGTTAAGAACATCATTATCTAAATCTTCTATACGACTTAATACGGCAGAACCAATATTCCCTGCACCCAAAACAGCAACTGAAAATGTATTATTTTGCATATTTAGTAAGGATAAATGTTATTTAAATTGAAACAACAAGAAATTTATTAACTAAGCTTTCCTTTTACAATTTTACTTACCGCTCCTCCATCTATGCCATCTCCTTTAGACATAACGGCCCCAATTACCTTTCCCATCTGAGAAATATCCACATCTCCCATTTCACTCAATACTTGATCAACTATTTTCTCAAGTTCATCATCGCTTAACTGCTCAGGTAACCACTCGCTTAAATAATCAATTTCAAACTGAATCTTTTCCGCCATTTCGGTACCTCTATCTCCAAGATTGCTGTATTCCTCTACAGCTTTTGTCATTTTTTTAACATATGACGAAATAACAGATAAAACTAACTCGTCTGTAATTTCTTCTCCTTTTTCTGCCTTCTTTTTAGCTACCTCTGTTTGTATTTGTCTAATAGCCTCTAATTTTGGCTTATCTTTTGATTTCATAGCCTCTTTTAAAGCTGAACTCAAATCTTCACTCAAACTCATAAATTCTCCCTATTTTAATAGTGTAATTAATTCTTCTGGTATATCAGTAATGATGCCATTAATCTCCATCTGAATCAATCTTTTAGCTAAATGAATATCATTTACTGTCCAAGCAACAACCTTGTTAATTGGCAAATCAAAAACTCGAGCTTCAATCAAATCAGCATAAACCATAAAATACATAGATTTGTCAATCATTGAAATGGACTTAGCTTCAAAAAGTTGTTCCTCATTCGCGATGTGAATTCCGTATTTCGAAGTGGTATCATTTCTAATTTCAAACACCAAATCCCAATCGAAGCATATTATGGTGTCTGTTGGCTGAACCATCGATAATGCTTTTCTCTTTAGTAAGCTCTTCTGACTTTCTTCAAGTCCATCAGTTTTGATTTCAAAAAAAACAGGGTGATTTCCTAGCTGGTGACGAGATACTAAATGATGATCTTTTAAATTGTATTCAGGAAATTCCATTATCAATTCTTCCAAAGTTCTAGAAGGAACTAAGACTCCGTCAATTTCAGCGTCGTGGAATAAAAGAATCTCTTCATCTTTAGTTAATCGTAAGTCTATTTCAACCGCATTGCTGTGTTCCTGTGAAGCTATAATCCCTGTTAATGAGTTGTCATTAAAATATGTTGGCAGGCCTCTGTGCCCAATAATTTCAGTCATAAGTAAAAAAGATTATAGGGAGGTTAAAAACCTGCTTTTTTATCACCTTCGGAATCAATGAATTCTACAGACGCAATAGCGCTGCCAACAATACCATACTCTCCATTGTCATCGCTGAATTCAAAAATGCCATCATTCTCAATTACTGATTTAATCTCACTAAGAAACTTAGACTTGTCGTCTATCTCTACTGTATATTCTTTTGAAGATCCTTTTATATGTATTTTAACTTCTAACATCTATTCACCATACAACATAATTGCTTACAATACATTTTCTCCCATAAAGATTTCTGAAACCGAGTCATCTAAGAAGATTGACCTTAAAGCTTCTCCTATTATCGAGGAGACACTCACAACATTAAGGTTATCTATCTTTTTGCTATTACCATTCATAGCAACTGTGTCGGTAACCAATATTTCATCTATTGGGGCATCCTTTAGTCTATCTACTGATGGATCAGAAAAAATACCGTGTGTCGCTACTACGTTTACAGACGCTGCACCCTTATCTTTAAGTATGCGAGCTGCGCCAGAAATAGTTCCTGCTGTATCAATGATGTCGTCGATTAAGATTGCATGCCTTCCTTCAACCTCACCAATAACTGTTAAAGCCTCAGCCTCATTATGAATCTTTGGGTCTCTTTTCTTATGTACGAAAGCTACATAAGCATCGAGTCTTTTTGCAAGAACAGTTGCTCTCTTAACTCCGCCTGCATCAGGCGAGACTACTGTTATTGGTTCTTTAAATTTTCCTTGAAAATGATCAGAAAAAAGAGGCATTGCAGTGAGGTGGTCGAATGGTTGATCTATAAACCCTTGAATTTGTTGTGAATGTAAATCTATTGATACTAATCGATCCGCACCAGCATTCACAAACATGTCACCGATGACTCTTGCCGAAATAGGCTCTCTTGGTAAAGCTTTTTTATCTTGTCTAGAGTATGGATAAAAAGGTAGGACAGCAGTAATCCTCTTCGCTGATGCACGTTTTAGAGCATCAATAATTAAGATTTGTTCCATTATTGTAGAGTTCAAATCTCCAGAATGACTTTGAAGTACAAAACAATCTCCTCCTCGTGCACTATCGTTAAGTCGAATGTAGATTTCTCCACTAGCAAACTTCTTACTTTCTATTGGTATTAGTTTTGAGTCCAATTTTTTTGCAACATCTTGAGCCAAGTTTATATTGCTACTTCCTGAAAAAAGCATCATTGTTTTACTACTTGGCTGATTTATCATTGATCTTCTTTCTTCTTTTTCTTTCTATCTGAATAGCCTTCAATATTTTTTTGTTCAGACCTTTCAACGCCTAAAGCTTTTGATGGAACATCCTTAGTAATCACTGAACCTGCGCCAATGTAGGCACCCTCTCCTATGGTTACTGGAGCAACAAGCATAACGTCTGATCCAATAAATGCTCCGTCTTCTATAGTTGTTTTGTGTTTATTTTCACCGTCGTAATTTACAGTAATTGAACCTGCTGAAAAATTAACATTTTCCCCTACCTCTCCATCTCCAACATATGCGAGGTGAGGAACCTTGCTACCATCTCCTATATTTGACTTCTTAGTTTCAGCAAAAGAACCAACCTTCACCTTCTTCCCAAGATTTGAACCAGGTCTAAGATGTGCGTAAGGACCAACCTGGACTTCTTCTTGAGTTGATGATTCAGAAATAACAGAATACAACACTGTGGATCCTGACCCAACCTCAGAATCTGTAATCATAGAATTTGGTCCAATAGTACAATTTTCACCTACCGTTGTATCCCCTAAAAGATGAGTGTTGGCAAGAATTTTTGTTCCTGAGCCAATTTGTACTGATTCGTCAATATAGGCTGTTGATGGATCTTGGAAATAAACTCCATTATCAGCATGTGACTTGATGACATGCTCTCTTGCTTCTTTCTCTAAGTTATGCAATTGATCCATAGAGTTAACACCCATTATAGAAACTTCGCTACTCTCTTCCACAAGTATTTTTTGTTTCTTACTAGATGCTAATCCAATTAAATCAGTTAAGTAGAACTCGTTTTGTTTGTTATCAGTGTCTATCTGGGAAATATGTTCTAAAACGAATTCATAATCAAAGCAATATATCCCAGAATTAATTATATTTATCTTCTTCTCTTCATCTGAAGCATCTTTTTCTTCAACAATCTTTATTACATTTTGCTTTTCATCAAGTACTACCCTCCCATATCCAAATGGGTCAGAAACGGAGGCAACAATAAATCCGATTGCAGCATTAGCATTAGCAACCTTTTCCACCAGACCACTTAATGATTCCTCTTCTATCAAGGGAACATCTCCTGGTAATACAAGAACGTAATCATACTCCTGTGATAAAAATTTTTTGTCACTAAATACAACTGATAAAGCATGTCCTGTCCCCAATTGCTCTTCTTGTATTACTACTTCTGCATCTCCGGCAATATATTTATTTACTAGCTCGTGCTTGTGACCAATAACAAAAAATTTATTTTTAAAATTCTTTACTGAATCTTTACTCCAAAGAATTATCTCCTTACCTAATACTTTGTGAAGAACTTTTGGGATGTCAGAATTCATCCTTGTCCCTTTTCCAGCTGATAAAACAATTGTTGCTATATTCATAAGTTATATTTTGTTAGCTGGGGGAGAAGGACTCGAACCCTCAACGTTTGGACCAAAACCAAATGTGTTGCCAATTACACCATCCCCCAATGGTATTACAATTCTTTTATTCTAATCGGATAATGCTTTGTAACTGTAATCAATTTTTTTTGTAACTAATGTAGAGCAATTATCAATAACTAACTTTTCTTTACATAAATGAGCATCTTCTTTATTATCAAAAACAGCAAATAATGTGGATCCTGTTCCGGTCAAAAATATGTTTGTTTCTAATTCTTCTTCAATTAACTCTTTCATCTCTTTTAATCGTGGCTCTAGATAAAAAGCTGCGTGCGAAGCGTCATTAAAGACTTCTATTGAATCAAAGATTTTATGTTTTTCAGTTTCAAGACTCCCTTTTTTTAATATATCCCATTGGTTAAATACATTTTTTGTAGACAGTCCAAAATTTGGAAGAATTATTAGAAAGAAAATTTCTTTTTCAATGAAATAATCCTCCACTTTGTCTCCTATATTTTTTACTTTTGCAGGTTTTCCATTAATAAAAAAAGGAACATCGCTACCAACTTCATTAGCAATTACAAGATAGTCTGGAAGTTGTAAATCTAGCATTTTTTCTATGGACACTAAAACAGCAGCAGCATCGGAGCTTCCTCCTCCAAGGCCTGCCTCAATAGGTATGCCTTTATCTATCCTTATATTAAAAAAATTAGTTAGATCCGTATTTCCTCTTAAGCATGCTAATGCCTTGTGAATAGTTGATTCTTTTGATAAATTGTCATTATTTGTAAATACTATATTGTCTCTATTCTCATTTGCTATATGAATATCTATTTCATCATAGAGGTCAATAGGAACGATCAATGAATCTAGTTTATGTAGTTTAGAATCTGTTGAATTTTGGATAGATAAATTTAAATTTATCTTAGCTGCTGTTTTAACTTTCATTATTCATGCTCTTTGCAATTAGTAAATACTCATCCGGACTGATTTCTTCTGCTCTCTGGTTTTCGCTGATGCCAAAATCTGTGAACTTATCGAAGTTGATTCCTTCTTTTGATAGAGATTTCTTTAATTTTTTCCTTCTTTGTTGAAAAGCAATCTTTGCTAAATTGAATGCTCGTAGCCTCTCATCCTCAAAAGATAGCTCCTCTCTCTGAAGTGTCATAACAGTTGATACTACTTCTGGGCGCGGAATAAAGCTATTAGGATGTACGTCAAACTGTATTTTAGGCTTAGCAAATAATTGAGATACAACTGATAATGCACCGTAGGATTTTGTACCAGCACTTGAAACCATCCTCTCGGCAACCTCTTTCTGAACCATAATGACATACCTATGAATGACCGGAACTTCAGTTATTAATTTAACAATAAGACGAGTTCCTATACTGTATGGAAGATTAGAAACAAAAATCCATAATGGCCCAGTCAATTCTTTATAGTCATATTCCATTGCGTCTTCGCAAACCAAATCAATTTGTGGATACTTAGATAATCTATCACCTAATATTCCTACTAAATCCTCATCTATTTCTATAGCTCTAACTCTATATTGATCACTTAACATTAGCTCTGTAAGGGCTCCTGTCCCTGGGCCTACTTCAAGGACATTGTCCCCTAGTTGTCCTTGGATCAACCGAACTATCTTCCTTGAGATATTCTGGTCAATCAAAAAGTTTTGACTAAGTCTTTTTTTTGGCTTTATTGATGAATTAGCAATCCATTTAGCTTCACTCATTAGGAAACTTTCTCTCAATAAAACATTTGTTTGAGTTTTCAATTGTAATATTGGATAACTTAATTAAATCTTCATCCTTTATTGCTGCAACCTTCTTTGCAGTATTTTCAATATACATAGGCTGATTAATTTTAGCTTCAACGTCATTAGGAACTAGATAGGGAGTATCTGTTTCAAGGAGTATGTTCTCCAAAGGAATATCTCGGCATGCAAGCTGTAAGTCTTTTGCATTATCATATGTAACTATTCCAGAAAAAGAAAAATAGACATTGTGGTTTAAAAACTTCTTTGTCCATTTTCTTCCCCCTGTCCAAGAATGTAATATCACCGGAGCTGAGAAACTATTTCCTTCTATTACCCTATGCACATCTTCAAAACTATCTCTGCAGTGAACAATCAAAGGCTTCTGCATTCTTATTGCAGCATCAACGTGAAATTCAAATGATTCAAGCTGGCTATTTCTATCAGAGAGGTTCCTATAATAATCAAGGCCAGTTTCTCCTATTGCGTCTGACTGTTGGAATAAGTCAGTTAAATTGTCTTTATACGATTCTATTTTAGATGCCTCATGAGGATGTAGTCCTGCAGCCCAATAACATAGAGAGGGGAAAGAAGAAGAGATAGTTGATGCTTGTTCTGAAGACTCTACATTAACCCCTGGAATTAATAGCCATTCAATATTTGATAAATCAAGATTTTCAAGAGCTAAATCTGTATGTTGAATATGGCAATGGGTATCAACCCATTTGATCTTTTTTTCAATATTTTTTTTACTCACTACCTTAAGATTAGGATATAGATAGATATTATGGGTAGAGGTATGAAGCGGAAAATTGATAAATTGGGTAGAGTAGTTATCCCTAAATCATTGAGAAATGCACTAGGGGTTGATTTGAATGAAGAAATATCAATGACACTTAGTGAAAATAAAATAATTATTACAAAAGCTTCAGGTATTTGCACATTGTGCAATAAAGGGAAACCCCACTTACAAGTAAACGATAGCCAGGTATGTAAAGCTTGTTATAAGAAAATTAAAAGTTTTGAATCATAGAATAAATTTCATTAACTGAGAACTGTGAGACTTTAGATAATGCTTTGGCTACTCTTCTTTTGTCACTCCCTTCTTTGATTAAGATTGATGCAGCCTCAATTAGTTTTTCGTCTGATATAATTTCTTCAATTGCAGAATCAACAATTACTGTAACTTCTCCTTTCAAATCTTTGTCCTCTAGGTCGTTAAGTAAAGAAGTTGCGTTCCCTCTATATACTGTCTCATGAATTTTTGTTAACTCTCTGCAAATGGTGATCTCCTGAACACCTCCTTGGTCTAAGATTGTTTGTAAATCTTTCTTGAGTCTGAGTGGCGAAGTAAAAAAAATAGAAGGTCTTTTGGCTCTAACAATTTGGTTAATTTGCTCAATACGCTCAGAACCTTTCTTTTTTAAAAATCCAAAAAATGTAAACTCTGTAAATATAAAACCCGATAAAGACAACGCTGCTACCACACTGCTTGGACCAGGAATAACGATTACATCTATTCCTTCATTTCCAGCAATTTGAACTAATAATGATCCAGGATCTGAAATTGTGGGCATTCCCGCATCGGAAATAAGTGCTATATCTATTCCTTCTTTAATTTTATTAATTATCTCAGCATTTTTCTTGTGTTCATTGCC
>CETM01006887.1_pt1 | contig 21471 bp, 20 predicted proteins | sample 361451 | NCBI WGS metagenome assembly CETM01 (sample SAMEA2622690, study PRJEB7988) | marine metagenome | isolation source: saline water (ENVO:00002010), including
GAATTAGTTGATATGCTTCATTTTTGGGTATCGATGTGTACGATTGCGGGATTAGATGCCAAGGATGTTTATGATCTTTATGCAAAGAAAAATAAATTGAACTTTAAACGTCAGGATGAAGGGTATCAAGATGGTACGTATGATAAATATAAAGATGGTGTTGAAGATAATCGACTGCATGTGATTAATAAGTAATATTTATGTTGATCTTCTTGTAATTAGTAGTAAACCTTAGTAGAGTTTTGTTATGAGATTATTAGATGGTGTTGTTGTAAAGAAAGAAATTTTAGCTGATATAAAACAGGAATGTGAATCATTATTAAAACAGTATGGTGTTGCTCCTGGTTTAGCCGTTATTTTAGTGGGTGATAATCCTGCGTCTCAGGCTTATGTGGGGATGAAGCAAAAGGCTTGTGAGTCAATTGGGATGCTGTCTTTTGAACATCGGTTAGCTGCTAGTATTGCTGAAGAAGAACTCGTAGCTTGTATTAAGCAACTTAATCAGGATGATCGTGTTCATGGTATTTTGTTACAGTTACCGCTACCAGACCATTTAAATTCTGATAAAATGCTTCAGCTTATCGATCCTAAAAAAGATGTAGATGGTTTTCACCCAGAAAATGTTGGTCGGTTGTTGGTAGGGTTGCCTACGTTTAAATCATGTACTCCTTATGGCGTGCTTAAATTAATGGAATATTATCACATTGATCCAACTGGTAAGCATGTGGTTATTATTGGTCGTAGTAATATTGTGGGTAAGCCATTAGCTGCTATGTTGATGCAAAAAGGTGATAATGCTAATGCTACTGTTACAGTTTGTCATTCTCGCTCACAGAACTTGGCAGGGATTGCTTCTCAGGCGGATATTTTAATTGCTGCAATTGGTAAACCTTATTTTGTTACCCCTAATATGGTGAAAGAGGGTGCTATTGTGATTGATGTTGGGATTAATCGTATGGATGATCCAGGTTCAGATAAGGGTTATAAATTGGTGGGTGATGTTGATTATGATGCCATTTTATCGAAAGTGAATGCGATTACGCCTGTTCCTGGTGGGGTAGGACCTTTAACGATTGCTATGTTGATGTCTAATACTTTGCAATCGTTTAAAAATGTTATGAAGGCATAATTAGACGTCATTGATTATTTGAGTTGTTTATCAAAGTATCATTTTGTGTTTATTTTTCTCTTAATGTGACGATTTAGGTATCCTTATTATTTTTATTTAAAAACTTTGATAATGATTGTTTAAATGCACCTAAAAATTCTAAGGGAATTGGAAAGACGATGGTTGAGTTTTTTTCATCAGCAATATTATTTAATGTTTGTAAATAACGTAACTGTAAGGCTTGTGGTTCTTTTGATAATGTTTGTGCTGCTTCTAATAATTTTTCAGATGCTTGTAGTTCACCTTCGGCATGAATTACTTTGGCGCGTCTATTTCGTTCAGCTTCAGCTTGTTTAGCAATCACTCGTACCATGCTTTCACCTAAATCAATATCTTTTAATTCGACATTGGTTACTTTAATTCCCCAAGCATCGGTTGCTTCATCAATGATTCGTTGAATATGTGAATTTAACTTTTCTCGTTCTGATAACATATCGTCTAACTCGTGTTGACCTAAGACAGATCGTAATGTTGTTTGTGCTAATTGACTGGTTGCAGAATAAAATTCTTCAACATTAATAATAGCTTTGTCTGCTTGGATGACTTTAAAATATAAGACAGCATTTACCTTTACTGAAATATTATCTTTTGAAATAACATCTTGTGGAGGAATATCCATGACAACAACTCTCATATCAACACGTGTCATGGTTTGGATAAACGGAATAACAATGATAAGTCCTGGTCCTGAAACACCTGTAAATCGGCCTAAGGTGAAGATTACAGCTCGTTCATATTCCTTTAGAATATTAATGGCAGATAAGATTAGAATCCCTAATAAAATGCCTGGAAATAATAATTCAATCATGATTTTTTCTCCTTTTTTGATGTTATAATTAATGTTTGATCGGTGATGTTTGTTACGATTATGATTTCGTTATTTTTAATAGAATGTGATGATTTGGCATTCCATATTTCACCTTCAATTTTAATTTGACCTGTTGATTGATAATTGTCTAAGGTTTTTCCTTCTTTACCTATTAATGATTCGATACCATGCTTGGGTTTTTCTTTTTTTTGTTGAATCATCAAGGTTATAGTTATCATAAAAAATAAGATATTAATTAGGGTTGTCATCATGATGATAGGACTGCTAATACTTAAGTTTAAGGCATTTGGTTCTATAAGAATTAAAGATCCTCCTAAAAATATACTGGTTCCTAGGATTCCTAAAATCCCAAAACTACTTATAAAAATTTCTGCAATTAAACAAGCACTACCGATTACGATTAATAATAATCCTAACCATGATAGTGGCAGTAAGTTAAGTCCAAATAATGATAATATTAATGATATAGACCCTATGATTCCAGGAATAATAAGTCCTGGTGCCGAAAATTCGAACATTAAGCAATAAATCCCGGCTATTAAAAGTAAATAGGCTATATCTGGGCTGGTTATGATGGTTAAAATTTTTGTTTTGATATCGGCTACAAGAGGGATAATGGTGATGTTTTCTGGAATTGAAATAGGTTTATTATGGATTATTAATGGTTTCTCTGATGCTTTTTTGAGAGCGCTGATAGGATTTGATGCTACATAATCAATGATATTTTGGTTGACGGCTTCGAATGCCGTTAAGCTTGCACCGTTTTTAACAGCTTTTTTTGCCCATTCTTTGTTTCTGTTATGGATAGTTGCTAAACTTTCTAGATAAGCAATGGCATCATTTATTTGTTTTGTTTCTAATTTAGATTCTTTGTTTTCTTTTTGATTTTGTTTTGTGTTGCTTGGTGATGTTAGGATGTTGATGGGGGTTGCTGCTCCTAAGTTTGTGCCTGGAGCCATAACTGCTATATGGCTTGCATATAAAATATAGGTTCCTGCACTTGCGGCACGAGACCCTGATGGATAAACGTAGGATAGGATGGGAATTGGGGATGCTAGAATTGCTTTGACAATTTGTCTCATTGATTTGTCTAAGCCTCCTGGTGTATCGATGGTTAATAATATAGCACTTACGTTATCATCAATTCCTTTTTGTATTCCTCGTTCAATATAATCAGCTACGGCGGGACCGATCGGACTTTTGATAGATAATTCATATACGATATTATTAGCACTATCAGTTCCGTAGGTTGTAATTGCTAATAGAATACAGATAAAAAAGCTTAGTATATAATTCATTCTGTCGGTATATACCTCTTTTTTGTGTTTTTTTAAACTTATTTTTTTGTTTTTTTTATAAAAAATGTTTAGATCTTGGTATTTGTGGTATTAATGGTAATATATTAGTTAAGCTAGTATAGATAAAATATATAAAAAGAGGGAATGGACTATGGATAATCTAGAAACTTCAGTTGAAAAATTTAAAGCACTTATGTCTCAACAGTTAGAGCGTGTTAATCAGATTAAGCGTGATTCAGAATGGGTAGATTTATCTGAAAAAGAGTCTATTGTTATTGGTGTTTGTTGGGGAGATGGTATCGGTGAATCGATTTCTAATCAAGCACAACGTGTTATGGAATATGTGTTGGGAGATGCTATTCAACAACGAAAAGTTGAAATTAGGATTATTGATGGTCTAACTATAGAAAATCGTGTTCAGCATAATAAAGCGATTCCAGATGATGTGTTAGCCGAATTACGAGCTTGTGATGTGATTTTGAAAGGGCCAACAACAACACCGCAGCAAGGTGACCCATGGCCAAATATTGAATCGGCTAATGTTGCGATGAGAAAAGAATTAGATTTATTTGCTTGTGTTCGACCTGTAAGTGTTCCTGAAAAGAATATTTCTTGGTGTTTTTTCCGTGAAAATACAGAGGGAGCTTATGCTTTGGGGTCTCAAGGGTTTAATGTTTCAGATGATTTAAGTGTTGATTTTAAAATTATTTCTGAACCGGGTGCAGAACGGATTATTAGAATGGCTTTTGAATATGCACGTAAAAATAATAAAACGCGTGTTACCGTTGTTACAAAATCTAATGTGATTAAAACAACAGATGGTCGTTTTTCTGATGTTGCTAAACGAGTTGCGAAAGAATATGAAGAATTTGGTATTTCTTGTGATGAATGGTATATCGATATTATGACAGCAAAATTAATTGATGAAGCAAGAGCGAGTGAATTTCAAGTGATGGTTTTACCTAATTTATATGGCGATATTCTAACGGATGAAGCAGGCCAAATTCAGGGTGGCGTTGGTACGGCTGGTAGTGCTAACATTGGTAAACGTTATGCGATGTTTGAGGCTATTCATGGATCAGCCCCTCGTATGGTTAAAGAAGGGCGTGCTCAATATGCAGATCCTTGTTCAATGATTAAAGCTGCTTCTATGTTATTACAACATATTGGTTATGTTGAAGATGCACAAAAGATTCAAATGGCTTTGGATATTACAACTCAATATGAAAAGAAATTTAAAATTACAGGACGAGATAATGGAGCTTCAGGTGAAGAGTTTACAAATTATGTTCTAGATTGGGTTCAAAGTGCTAATTTAGTAGCAGAATGGGAACGTTATACTAAGAATTATGTGGTTTAGCTTATACTATTTTTCGTACTGTTAAGAATTTATTATATTAATGTGAATAATATTCTTTTGGTACTTGCGTCATATATCTCACAAGGCTTTGGGTTTATAAGATTTTTGTTACGAATTTCTTTGTTAAAATCATTTTGAAATTGGCTTAGGCTGTTTTCGTCTTTAGCTAGTACAATTTGTAAAGAATTATTAAAGTATATAAAACTCTTGAAGCTTAGATCTGAGCCATTGATTGATTGATTTGGTTTAATATTATGTGCTAATTCATTGAATATTTTTAGCTTATGTTTTAATTTATCTTCATTCAAAAAAGTCCATAATTTTGTTAGTTCTGTTGCTGATATCTGTTTAGGTGTTTTTTTTGATAAAACGGTAGAGGGTGTTGTAGGAAGGACTGGGGAGCTAAAGTCAGCAGATGCATAATTCATTGGATATCGTCTATTGTTGTCAGTTTGATACATAATTTATTTCCTTTTTTTTAGTTTTTTATTTAGTTGTCGTGTTTTAGTAAGAAAAAATTTCAAATAATTTTATTTTTAACTAAAAATAGTACTTGATAGTATAATAGCCATCAAAGTTTAATAAGGAGATGTTAAAACTTAAGATGAATTTTGTTGTGAATCCTCAAATCCTACTAATAAAACATTAAGTGCACGTGTTGATAATAAAATTTCTATTAGAGAACTGATAATGGAACCTAAGAAGATAATTAAACTACCTATAAATAAAGTAGTACCTAGCGATTGGTAGCTCATTAATAATGAAAAAATGCTAATAATACACAGAATTAAAGCAATTGCTCCTAGACTTTGCATTAATCGAATTAGAAATAATCGGAATCGTAAATGATTGATTTGTTTTACAATATGATTAGCATTTAGATTTTGATAATCGTGATGTAAAGTTCGAATTAATTGTGATAAGGCCAAAAAACGATTGGTATAGGCTAACATTAATAATGTGATAGCCGGAAAAAGAATAGCAGGAGTTTCTATACTTAGGATCATAGCTTTATTATATACTGTTTTTGTCTTTTGCTGAAAGATACTTGGGGAGTATTTTTTATTCTTTTTTTTCAGTTACTTTTTTATTGTTTCTAAGAACGGTGGCTTTTGTTAATATAATTGCTTCTTCTGGTACATCATGAAGTGGTACATTTCGTTTATATAGTTCAGAATAGTACATCACTCGTCTTGTTCTTACTTTTTGTATTTTTTCTAGTACTCGTTCACCATCAATTACTTCTGCAAATACGGTATACCCTTTACCTTTTTGGGTGGTGTAATCTAAATCTTTATTGTTGGCTAAATTAAAGAAGAATTGTGATGCCGCGCTATTATTATCAATGGTTAGTGCCATAGAAACTGTTCCTTTAATGTTTGATAGACCTTGGCGTGATTCGTTTCGAATAGGTTCTTTTGTTTTTTTTGCTTTTAAATCTTTGTTAAAACCGCCCCCTTGGATAATAAATCCATCAATAACACGATGAAAAATTGTATTGTTGTAATAGCCTTCGTTTACATAAGATAGAAAATTTTTACATGTGTTAGGAGCTTCATCTGGAAATAAACGAATAATAATAGTTCCCATACTTGTTTCTAACTGTACTATGGCTCTGTTATCAATGGTAGTAATGCTCCATAACGTACTGGTTATGGTTATTATCATGATTAGTGTTAATAAAATATGTTTAAGTTTCATAATTAGTTTAATGTGTTACATAATTTGTCTTATTAATTAATTCCACAAACGAGTCTGCTTTTAAACATGCACCACCTACTAATGCTCCATCAATGTTAGGTTGTTTTATTAAATCATCAATATTGTCTGGTTTTACTGAACCTCCATATAAAATTCGGGTTTTGTTTGCTACTGTTTCACCTTTTTCTTTTGCTAATGTATCTCTAATAAATGTGTGGACATCTTGTGCTTGCTCTGGAGTTGCTACTTTTCCTGTTCCAATAGCCCAAACAGGTTCGTAGGCTATAATAATTTCTTTTGATTCCAAAGATATGTTATCAAGACACTCTAATAATTGATTTTTTATTACAGCTAAGGTTTTATTAGCTTCTCTTTCTGCTAATGTTTCGCCTACACAATAAATGGGGGTTATGTCGTTTTCTAAGCTTAATTTACATTTAATATGACACTTTTGATTATTTTCATTATGATAAAGTCTTTGTTCAGAATGGCCAATAATGACATGACTGCAGTTACAACTTTTAATCATGTTAATGGAAATATCTCCTGTAAAAGCGCCTTCTTTTTCAGTTGAAATGTTTTGTGCGGCTAATGATATGGATGTGTTATTAAGAAGTTGGTTAACGGCATCAAGTGCAATATAAGGTGGTGCGATAATGATTTCACATTCGTTTATGTTATTAACTAATGGTATGATCGATGTTACAAATGTTTTCGATTCTGTTAATGTTTTATTCATTTTCCAGTTTCCTGCAATAATTGGTTTTCTCATGGGTTTCTCCTTATATTAAAAATATTATAATTACGGTTGTTAAAATTGTAATAAATTTGATAAATAATGATAGGCTTGGGCCTAATAAATCTTTGTAAAGTACGCCTATATGGTTCGATTGTTCAATGGAGCCATAAAATGGGCTGGATTGGCCCCCATATTTGCCATTATTAATTTGTGTTTTGGCATTACTAATAACATCGCCTGCAATTGACCAATAATAAGCAAGTCCTAAACATGATAATAAGGCTCCAATTGTAAAAGCAAGTAAGGTTGCAATGTTTAGTAAATAACCAATTAATATTGGAATAAAAGTAATTAAAATTCCTGGAATAATCAGACCGTCCATACAATAACATACTGCTTTATCTGTACATTTAATGATGTCTGGGTTTGCTTTTCCTTCTTTTAAAAAAGGAATTTCTGAAAATTGTCTTTTAATTTCAACAACAAAATATTTAATGGTTTTTTGAACAACATTGACTAAGAATCCGGATGCAATTAAAGGAATCATTGTGCCAAGCATAAGTCCTAATACCCATAACATATTGATTGAAAATAAGTTTTCATAACGGTAGCCAGCTAGACAAAATGTGGCGAGACATACCGAGCAGGTTGCTAGTAATGATGTAATAGCTGAATATCCATTTCCAATTGCAATGGTTGAGTTTCCTAGTTGGTTCATTTTTTGGGTATGATTTAATATTGTGTGAGAGGATGATGATAAATTGGCTATTTTATTTACGGATTTGGATAAAGGTGAAAAGCTATTGATGGTTATAATAGTAGAACTAACAGAAAGCATGGCTAAGGTTGCAATACTAATTCCATAAAATCCAGCAGCAAGATAAGCAATTATGCAGGTTATTAATAGATAGGTTAGATATAAAATATTACTTTTTAATCCTAAACTAATGCTAAAAAAATGAATCATTGCTGTTCCGAATTCTGTTTCTTGAGCACATGCATTGGCTGTTTTAAATTTGGATGATGTTAATAACTCGGATGTATAGCATATTAAGGTTATTCCTATTAAACCTGCCATATAAGCAACGTAGGGTTTAAAGGTGTATAAACCTGTCCAGATGGATATGGTTTTAATAGGCTCTAATGTAGCCATAATAAAATAGGTTCCAACGCTACAAATTAGTAAGGCTACATATAAATTTTCTAATAGAATATTTTGAAAGGCATGATATTTAATTCTAAAGTGGACAAAAAAGTAGCCAATAATACTGCCAATAATACTGATACTAATAATATGTAAGGGTAGGGATTTAAAATAGGGGGCTAGCGTTTCGTTAATAATCATATGTTTTTCAAAGGCAAAGGCAAATAAAATCATGGCTAATATACTTAGAAAAAAAGATCCGATGATATCTGAACAAAATCCACTTAGTTTATGAGTATAATCAGCTGATATGTTAACTAAATAGCCTGTATTTCTTACATCTTCATATGGTAATTCTGGGGATCTTATTTTTGTGATGCCAAGCCCTACATGAGAACTTACTTTAAATAAGCCCCCTCCAATTCGAGTAAAGAAACTAGAAAAGACAATTCCTAGACCATAACCTATTAATAGTTGATAAGATGTTAGATAAAATAAGCATGTACCAATTATTAAGAGGATACTAATGCTAATAAAGCCTAACATGCTTACTGTATTAAAATGAATGATAATACTTTCGTTAAAGTAACCTTTTGATTTTTCCAGTATTTTAGGGATAAAGGCTGGTATAATACCTGTTAGAATAAATAATGTAATGGACATGGACAATCCTCCTAAAAAAAAGGCTCCAATTTGATTCCATAAAAATTTTTTTTCTAATATGATACATATGATATATAAAATAATGGATGTATAAGTTAATAGTTGTAATATCGATGAAAAGGATCGTAGTCCGTATATTTTAATCCCATCTTTTACTAATGAACTTACTTTATGAGATTCATTTTTTTTGAGTTTAATATTGTTGATAATAATAAATTGGATAACGCCTAAACAACCTAGTATTAACGAGCTTATAAATAATAGTTGTATTGATATCATGGCTTCATTTAACTAGAGTTTTACTTCTCTCGTCAAGTTGTAATGGTGGGTTTAATCGATATCCAAGGTAATGGCCTATATCATTTAAGTATTGTGATTCTTGTTTTATGGTTTCTTGTGTCTGAATTCCTTCAAAGCGTGTAAAGTTGTTATAAAAATATGATTTAATCTCAGATAGAGGGGCAAGTTTATTGCATAATGTTAGGGTTTCTTGTATTAAATTAAATAATTGTTTATTTTCTTGGCCTTCATTGATACATTTTTTGATGATATGAGTAAAAAATAAAGCATATTGTAAATGGTTAAATGATGTTCGAATATTTTGAAAGTGATGTGTTACTGAATAATTGGTTATGATATGAAATGATTTTCCTTTAAATAATGTTACGGATGCTATCGTTAAAGGTTCTAATGACCATATTTTTTTTTTAGATGGTTTTGCTGCATATTTCGCTAAACAGGTTAGTTTGCCTGTTTCTTTTGCAAAACAAATACATCGTTTGTCATGTTCGAAAAATGGTTTTGATTCAAGAATTAATACTGTATGTGTGGATTGGCTCATATGATTATTTGGATAACATATAATGTAATCGCAAAGTAAATTAATTGGCAGATAATATCTAGTGTGGTTGAAATGAAGGGGGCTGATGCAATTGCTGGATCAATGTTTATTTTGTTAAATAGTAACGGTAATATGCTGCCAACAATGGCCGCTACAATGATATTACCTAATAATGATACAGAGACAATGGCTGAAAATGTGATTGAATAGTTATATAAAAATAGGTTGATTACTAATAATAAACTACTAATAATACTACCTATACATAAGCTAACATAAAGTTCATGAAATAATATGCTCCATGTTTTACTTTCTTTAATGGTACCCGTTGCTAACCCTCGTACAATAATAGCAGATGATTGGTTACCTACATTACCACTTAATCCCATAATTAAGGGAATAAAACTTAGTGATAATGCTATTGGGAATAAACTAGAATTAAATTTTGTTGAATATGAGTTAATAATTTCAGAAGCAATAACACCTCCAAAAATGGCGATGATTAACCATGGTATTCGGTATAATATTGTTTTTGGAATACTAATTGATAGGGGGTTATGTTTGGTTTGAGAACTTGTTCCAGATAATTTATAAATATCTTCTGTTGCTTCTTCTACTACTACATCAACGATATCATCAACGGTTATAGCTCCTAATAAATGATCTGTTTCATCAACGACTGGTATAACTGACATATCATACTTTTGAAATAATTTAGCTACTTCTTCTTGATCTGCATGATGATCAATTGATATATGATGTTCATGCCTTAATGTTTTTACTTTTTCTTTGTTTGAACAAAATACTAAATCTCTTAATGTGGTATAACCTATTAATTTGTTTTTGGTTGAGGTAATAAAAATATAAAATGATAGTTCTGATTCAGGCGGATCTTTTTTTTTGATTAAGTTTAAGGCCTCAGATACCACTAAATTTTCTGGAATAGATAAATAATTAGATGTCATTAATGATCCTGCTGAATGTTCTTCATAAGATAATAAGGTTTGGATATCTGATTTTTCTTTTTCAGGTAATGCATTAATAATTTTTTGAGCTTTTAATTCATTGGTTTCGGATAATTCTTCTAATAAGTCTGCCGCATCGTCTGGATCCATTTCTTCGATATATTTAGCGGCAATATCTATTTTGAATTTTGAAATAATATTGATTTGTTCTTCTATATCTAGTTCTTCTAATACATCAGCGGCTATTTCTGGGTTTAATTTTTTAAAAAAAGTTTCTTTTTCTTCTGGTGTTAAATTTACTAAACTTTCTGCAATATCGGCTTCATGGAATTGTTTGAAAAAGACAATGTATTGTTTTTGTGATCCTGAATGAATTAAATTTTTTAACAGTTCTGTGAGTTTCTTTTGGTCAATATTTGGTTCTGTCATGAGCTTACCCTAACAAATATAAATTTATTACGTCAAATTATTTCTTTCTTTTAAATTTAGTTAAACCATTTTATTATATAATTAAGTTTTCAAATAGGGAGTTTAATATGTTTCGTAAAATTATTTTAATGTTTCTTTTGAGTGTTAGTAGTGTACATGCATTTAATTTTGATGCGGTTGTACCGTTTAATGGGAGTAGCGTACCTGCTGGTACGTTTTATCAGCAACTGCCTTTTGTTCAACAAGATATTAGTTTGTTAGTTGGCTTTTCTGCTATTGTACCGGGTCGTAAGACTGAGGAATTAGATACAGATTTAAAATTAGGATTGCGTACAGAGCTTCCTCTTTTAGGTATGAGTGATATTTATTTTATTTTTGATAATCATGGTGGGGTTATTAGGGAAGGTCATAAAAATAGTGATTTTTATACCAAATCATTATCATTAGCTAAAACATGGACTTATCCTTTTACGGATCGTATGGAACTAGGTGTTCAAGCGGTTCTTGGTCAAGCATTAGCTAATGGTGAATATCATATTGTCATACTTCCAGAAATTTATCCTGTTCTAAAACTTAAGATTAATTTGTTTTAAGTAAATTTTATTGTGTAATTTCAAAGCTCCATGTTTGTTAATAACATGGAGCTTTTTTTATGCTTTTTTATACCTTAAATATGTTTTGTGGTTAGTTATAATTGTATAGGATGAGGGTATTATCTTTTTTTTTGAGTAACCTAGCGACGGTATTGCTTATTTAGAAGGGGGTTGATGAACTAAAATATAGTGTTGAATCTTTATTGGGGTCTATGCGTAGCCCAACGGTATAGACTAGTTTGCTGGAGCCTATATAGTAGTTTGTTAAATATTCTATTCCACTTAATATCGATTGAGAATAGTAAGGGATATGTTCGATGAATACATTTATATAACTCGTATCGATATAGGTATTGAATTGGTAAAAAGATTTATTAATAGATTTTAATTTATAGGTATAATCGATACCCCAGCTTGTATCTGTTATTGAGTAATATTGTTTTAATACGCCTCTTTTATTAAGTGTTACTGTTTTTTTATAATTATTATGGATCGTTAATGATAGTTCTGATGTGTCAGCATAATAATATGATTTACTTAATAACGAAAATGAATTTTGGTTGTTAAAACGTTTATCAATAGCCAATGTTGTTTCGGCTAATCCTTTTTTGATGTTAACTTGTATTCCTGTTTGTATTGTATCAAAGGTGGTTGTAATATCGGCATTAATGGATTGTAAATTATTTATTTGAGAGAGATATATAGGTGCAGATGCTGATAATGTTTGTTCATCTAATATTTTATTGTATTGTATTGTTACCGGTTGAAGAATGGTTGTTTGAATGGTTAAGCTTGGTAAATAGATAGCATTATTATAAGGATAGGCTATTATATTATAATTGATAATCCCTAGCTTATCTTCGCCTATAAATACGCCTCCTAATACAACGTTGTTATTTACTGTTAATAATAAAGGTACCCTAAGGTAGGGTGTTAATGTTTTGAGATTTTTTAAGTGTAAGTCATCGTTATCATAAATTTTATAATCTAGTAATTTATAAAGATTGGTTTGATTTGGTTTTGTAATACTTTCTTGTTTTGGTAAGGTTGTTGATGTTGTTGTTATAGACTGTTGGTTTAGTGTCATTGATTTTGAATCTAGACTTACATAGGTTATATCGTTATTTTGAACTGAAGCTTTTGTCATAAAACTTGGTCCGTTTATTTTTTCAATAGTTTTATTGGTGATGTTTTGTCGATAAATTTGAAATCGTTTTTTATAATTTGCTGTGAAATAAAGCCAGTCTTTTGCTATAAATGGGTTTTTTTCAATGTAATGCGTTGCTATTAATGGGGTTAAGGTTGTGTAATTGTTTTCTAGGGTATAAATGTTTGATGATCCTTCAGCTTCTTTTGCTGTTACGATTATCCCTTTGTTAGTTGATTGTAAGGCTGTTATATAGAGTGGATGAGAAGCAAGGATGGTTTTTGTATTGGCTTGGATTAGTTTTGTTTCATGTTTTCCAGGTATTTGTTTTGCATATATGATTTCATGATTATCATTAACCATGAATGCTGTTAAGGTATCATTTGTTTTCTTTTTTAAAACTTTGGTTTTAAGATTGTAACTTAGTATGGATACGGTTTTTCCATACCCTAGCATAGATATATTAGGAAATTCTTTTTTATACTCAGTTAATCCAATGTATAAGATATTATCTTGTAATACGAGAGGGTTTTGAATAGGGGCTGCGTAAAATATTTTTAATAAAGTTTCTTCTTTTGTTTTATTATTAATGGCTACAAGGTGGTATGATGTATGTGGTGTATAGGGATTACTATCATTTGTAATTGTTTTAATTGTATAGATGGTGTTAGTGTCACTTACGGGAGATGTGATATGGCTTCCTCGGCTTATTGCGTTTGTTGGTAATATCCATGTTTTTGATTGTTCTTTTAAGTCTAATGTGAAGTCTTGGTAAAGGTCTTTAAATGATTTTGGATAGATATTTTTGTTATCAATTCCATATTTTGGGAATAATAGTAAGGGATTAAATGCAAATTTTTTTGCATAATTGTTGATAAAGGTTGTGATTGATTGTTCGGAATAGGTGTTTGTTAAATATTGAATGAAGTTACCTCCATATATATACCATTGTCCCATGGGGAAATCGCTTGTACTTAGGTTTGATTGTGTGAAGGTCATGAGTTTGTTTTCTTTGGCTTTTGTTAATAAAATTGCGTCATGATACCCTGTGTTTAGACGGCCTTGATAGGGTGTTATTTGGGATTCTTGATATACAGCTAATCCTTCAGTCATCATAATTGGTAAGGAAAGGTGTGGGTTCCAGTTTCCAATGATTGGCTTAATTATTTTTGATACTCCTTTGGCATTATGAGCATGATAATTATGAAATTGTTCATGAATAGTAACGCCTTCTAACCAATTATAATCAAATGTTTCTCCGATTAATGACCCTGGTGCTGGTGTAAATACGGATATTTTATTAGTCTCTTGTAGCGAATAACCATTGGTCATCATGCCTAAATCTTGCAGTGTAATATATAACTTATAAGGGGATTCAAGCCCTGATAATGTTTGTACTTTTTTTCGATTTTTTTCTAAATAATACGCTGTTTCAATAGCCAGTTGTTTATGGGTAGCTGGATAGTAAACTTTTGCGTAGTTTGTTTCTAGTAATTTCCAGTTTGTTGCCATAATAGAGCTTGTGATGAAATAAAGAAAAGTTAGTATAGAAATAATGCTTGGTTGTTTCATAAATGTATTATAAGCTAAATGTTTTTATTTTTCTTTATTAAACTATTTTGTTTGATGAGCAATAAATTTTTTGAAATTCTTTGGTGTTTAAATTCGATAATTAAGTATTGAAAAAAATAATTATTGATAGGGAAGGGTTATTATGATTGATTTAATTTTAAAAAAACCACAGTCATTAAAAAATGATTTGTTATCAGGTATCACTGTTGCGTTAGCGTTGGTTCCAGAGGCAATTGCCTTTTCTTTTGTCGCTTATGTTGATCCTACGGTTGGTTTGTATGCTGCGTTTATGATGGGATTGATTACGGCTATTTTTGGGGGGCGTCCTGGCATGATATCAGGAGCAACGGGTGCTGTTGCTGTTATTTTTGCTCCTTTGGTGATTCAACAAACAGCCTTGCATGGAGCGGCTGTGGCTCTTCAATATTTGTTTTTAGCGGTTATTGTTATGGGAATTATTCAATTAATTTTTGGACTTTTAAAATGGGGTAAATTTATTCGTTTAGTGCCTCATCCTGTTATGTTGGGTTTTGTTAATGGGTTAGCTATTATTATTTTTAAAGCTCAATTTTCGCAGTTTTATGTGGGATCAGGTGATGCTAGGCAATTATTAGAATGGGTTCCATTATTAGTTATGGGTGGTTTAATTGTTGTTACTATGGTTATCTGTCATTTTTTACCTAAGTTAACGAAAGTAGTGCCTGCTACTCTTGTTGCTATTTTAACGGTAACGGGTTTATCATTTCTTTTGAAGTCATTTGGTTTTGAAATTCATACTGTTTTAGATTTTATTCGAACTATGGATCCTACTAAAACAACTATTGCGGCTTCGTTACCTTCATTTCAGTTACCTATGATATCCTTTGAAGCATTAAAAATTGTTTTTCCTTATGCTTTTTTAGCGGCTTTTGTGGGGTTAATTGAATCGTTAATGACCTTAGTCTTAATTGATGAATTAACCGATACAAAGGGGAGTGGAAACCAAGAAAGTATGGCTCAGGGCTTAGCTAATCTTGTAAATGGCTTTTTTGGTGGGATGGGTGGTTGTGCGATGATTGGTCAGAGTATGATTAATATTCGTGCGGGAGGCCGAAGTCGTGTTTCTGGTATTGCAGCCGCACTAAGTTTATTAGTTTGTTTTTTGTTTGGGGCACCGTTTATTGAAGCTATACCGCTTGCTGCTTTGGTTGGTGTTATGTTTATGGTATCGATTGCTACGTTTGAGTGGTCTAGTTTTCGTATTATGAATGATATTCCTAAATCAGATGCTTTTATTATTGTTTTAGTGTCTGCTATTACGGTAATCGTTGATTTAGCGGTTGCGGTATTTTTAGGTGTGATTGTAGCGGCTCTTATTTTTGCTTGGGAACAAGGAAAGGTGATTCGTTATGAAAAATCTAAACACCAGGATGGAAATGATAGTTATGTGTTACATGGTAATATCTTTTTTGGTTCTGCTCAAACTTTTAAAGAATTGTTTGATATCTCTCAGGATTCAGCTTTAGTATATATTGATTTTCAAGATGCTAAAGTGGTTGATCATTCAGCTATTGAAGCGGTTCAAAATATTACAGCTCGTTATAAAGAACAAAATAAAGAGGTTTTGTTAGTTAATTTAAGTACTAGTTGTTCACGGATGTTGGGCGTTTGAAGCTGTTTTTTGATGTAAGTTTTATATTTTTAGTTATAAAAAAATATGGCTTTATTATCAATTATATACTTTTAATTGTTATGATTATAAAATTTTTGAAATTTTTTGGTAGTTAAACTCGATAATTAAGTATAAATAAAAAAAAGGAGATGTTATGAACTTTTTGCATAATTGTCAGGGTATAAGGGGAGTTAGCTTTCCAGTTCCAAGAACTAATGATAATAAAAATGGAGAAGATGAAAAAAAAACAAAAATTATTAATTGTATGAATGATATCAATGAGGCTCTAAGGTGTTTAAGTCTTGAAGAGTCTAAAATCAAAAGTCTGGTAAATTTTTTTTTGAGTTTTTCACCCGAATTTATTGCCGACTATAAAGATCGGGAACTTTCTGTTACTCATCAAACATTTGTTAATAAGTTTTTAACAGATTTAGAATCATTTTCTGAATCTAATAAAAGTTTAACACAAGCATCAATGTTTTTTATTTATCTTAAGCAAGATCTTAAATTTTTGAAAAATTGGTATGAACAAAACCCTATTCCAGTACAAGATACTAGCTATAGTCTTTCAAATGAAAGAAATGATAAAATGGATATAAATGAAGTTAGAAAGACTCTAAAAAGATCTGATACTTCTTATACATCCTCAGATTGTAAAGAATCATTTGATATAGGTTCTATTAAAGATAGTTTGAAACGTTAATTTTGATTATATTTGATTAATTTGTAATAGTTATTTTTTTATAAAATTTTTTATTTACAAAGTTTTGAATAAACATCAGCTAGACCAGCTATCCAACTCGATTCTTCTAAAAATCCTTTCATATTATTATTTTTAATTTTTGTTTCTGCTCTTTTTTTTGTGTTACTAATACCATTAACAAGTTCAATGCAATAGTTAGCTATGAATTTATCTGCTTGTTGTTTGTTTGTTATACCGGCCCCATAGATATTAAAACAAAGTGAGATATATGTAATTAAGATTATTATTTTTTTCATTGATAAAACTTCCTATAATATTTTTTATTAATTGTAACATAGGTTACATGTATATTTTTTTTTATTTTTAATCTTTTTTTAATTATGAGAAATAGCAATCATAAAAAAGACAGTTAATAATATTAGCAATTATAATGATTGCTTAGCATAATTGGTGGTTTATGTAACACTAGTTAATAATTATTTAATATCAGAGTATTATTCCCACTCAATAGTAGATGGGGGTTTTGATGAAATATCATATACAACACGATTTATCTTAGGTACTTCATTAATGATTCGTGATGAAACTTTTTCTAATATTTCATAGGGTAGGTGAGTCCAGTTGGCTGTCATTGCATCATCTGAGTTTACAGCACGGATAGCACATACGTTAGAGTATGTTCGTTTGTCGCCTTGGACACCAACGGATTTAATGGGTAATAATACGGCAAATACTTGCCATAATTTTCTGTATAATCCAGCTGATTTTATTTCTTCCATTAAAATAGCATCAGCTAATTGAAGTGTTTCAACACGTTCTTTATTAACTTCTCCAATAATACGGATTGCTAAACCAGGGCCTGGAAAAGGATGACGGAAAACCAATTCTTCTGGTAAACCTAATTGAATACCAACTTGTCTAACTTCATCTTTAAATAACATTCGTAATGGTTCAATAATTTTAAAATCGATATCTTCTGGTAAGCCACCTACATTATGATGCGATTTAATTGTTACAGCTGTTTTTGAAACATCACCGACAGCTGATTCAATAACGTCAGGGTATAAAGTTCCTTGCGCTAAATAGGTGTAATCACCAGATAATTTTTTACTTTCTTCTTCAAAGACTCGGATAAATTCTTCTCCAATTTTTTTCCGTTTTTCTTCTGGATCAGTTACTCCTGCTACTTTTGTATGAAAACGGTCGACAGCATCAATATAAATTAAATCAATATTAAACTCATTTTCAAATAATTGTTTGATTTTGCTACCTTCATTTTTTCTCATAAACCCTTGATCAATAAACATGCAGGTTAATCGTCGTCCAATCGCTTTTTTTAATAAGGCAGCTACAGTTGTTGAATCAACACCTCCTGATAAGGCACATAATACTTTGTCGTGTTTTACTTCTTTATTGATATCGTTAATAGCGGTTTTGATAAATGATATTGGTGTCCAGTTTTGTTCACAGCGACATACTGTCAACATAAAATTATCTAAAATTTCTTTTCCTTTATGTGTATGAGATACTTCTGGATGAAATTGTACTCCATAAATCTTTTTTTCTGGCCAACACATGGCTGCAATACTACAGGTTTCTGTATGACCAATACGTTGAAAATTATCAGGCATACGAATAACACTATCTCCATGACTCATCCAGATGCTCATTTCTAACCATAGGCCTTGAAATAGATTAAAGTTATTATCAATGTATAAATTGGCATGACCATATTCTTTTGATTTTCCTGCTGTAATTTCACCCCCAAAATGTTTAGCAATTAATTGCATTCCATAACAAATTCCAAAAATGGGGATGTTACTTGTAAAAATTCTTTCATCACATGTAGGCGCACCTTCTTCAAAGACAGAGTTTGGTCCTCCGGATAAAATAATTCCTTTGACTTGTTTTTTAGTTAATTCTGCTAATGTAACGGTATGAGGTAATACTTCGCAATATACTTTTGATTCTCTTACTTTTCTCGCTATGATTTTGGTGTATTGTGATCCAAAATCTATTATGGCAATCATTATCGTTTATACATCCCAAGTTCTTGAGCTTGTTGATAAATCTTTCCTTCTGTCATTAAGGCTGGTGCTACAATTACTTCGATATTATGCATTTCTGCTATGGTTCGTACTCCTAATGTTGCAAAACAGGTAATCATGGCTCCGTATAAGTTTTGTGATCCATCATCAGAGTTTGATGGTCCTAGTAAAATTTGTTCTAAGTTTGCAATGGAACCTACTTTGATTCTTGCACCTCTTGGTAACACACTATTGGGTGTTGCCATTCCCCAATGATAGCCTCGTCCGGGAGCTTCATTACTTTTTGCAAATGGAGATCCTATCATTACTGCGTCAGCTCCACAGGCTAATGCTTTACAAATATCACCTGAATTTACAATACCACCGTCAGCTATGACAGGGACATAGGTACCTGTTTCATTATAATAATGTTGTCTTGCGGCTGCTGCTTTCGTAATAGCGGTTGCCATTGGAACTCCTATACCTAAGACACCTCGTGTTGTGCAAGCAGCGCCAGGCCCTATCCCAACAAAAACGCCTTGAATGCCTGTTCGCATTAACTCTAGTGTTACTTGATAGGTTGTTGTATTTCCTACCATGACTGGGATGCTCATGGATTTAATAAACTCTTTGATATCAAGTCCATTACCACCATCTTTCGATTGAAAATTATTAGATACTACTGTTGATTGAATAATAAATACATCCGCATTAGCTTTTTCTGCTATTGGACCTAACTCTGCAGCTCGTTGTGGTGTTGATGATACTATGGCTGGAATATTTTGATCTTTAATTTCTTTAATTCGCTGTTCTACAAGTTCTTTTTTGATATCATTGTTTTGATATATTTTTTGCATCAATGCTACATAATCTTTTTTTTCTACAGTTGCTATTTCATCTAAAATCTTATTAGGGTTTTCATAACGTGTTTGAATTCCTTCTAAATTTAATACACCAGCCCCACCACATTTTCCTATAATACCGGCTGTTTGTGGTGATACTACGGAATCCATAGCGGATGCAAAAATTGGCATTTTTAATTTTATGCCAGCAATTTCAGTTGAGACATCAACCAGTTCAGGATCGATTGTAATATCAGAAGGCACAAGCGCAACTTCATTTAATCCATATGCTCTTGTAAGTTGTTTTTCTAGGTTATTTTCCACTTTATAAAGCCCTTTATTTTTTATTAAGTGTATATAGTATCAAACTCAGAATCCATGCGTCAACTTGGTTATTAGTTAAAAATATGAGATAATTTTTTTTTATGATTGGCTCTTTATTAAAATATCTTAAATCTTACTTTTTGTATGGGCTTATTATTATAGTTCCTGTAGCGGCTACAATTTTTATTGTGTATCTAGCATTTCAGCTTCTTATTACGCCTTTTAATCAAATCTTTAGTGCTAAAATTTCTCCTCTTGTTGGTTTTTTTATTTCTATTTTTGCTATTGTTGGAATAGGTTTTATTTCTAGAAATGTTATTGGACAACTTGTATTAGATTTTTTTGAAGTTTTAATTTCAAAAATTCCTCTTATTAATCGTATTTATGATTCCTCAAAACACCTTATTGATGTTTTTTCATCTCAAAAAAGACAGGAAATGAAACCTGTTTTAGTTGAATATCCAAAAGATGGGATGTGGGTTATTGGCTTTTTGACGTTTACTTCGTTAGAAACTTTAGGTGCTTCTGAACAATCTTTTTATGATAAAATATCGGTTTTTATTCCTACCACACCGAATCCTACGTCTGGTTATGTTGTGTTTGTTGATAAAGATAAAATTAAACCGCTTGATGTTGGATTTGAAGAAGCTATTAAAACCTTAGTTTCAGCTGGTGTGATTTCTCCTAAATAAATATTTTTATTTGTTTTTATTGAAAGAAATTCCCCTTATTTCTTCATTTTTTTTTAAATTTGAAATGCTTTCTATTCTGCATTTAAGCCCAACTTTGATTTTATCAGCTCTTCCTTCTTCTTGTAAAAATGCTTCGAATACTATAGCAGAGCTGTAATTTATTCGAATCCATGGGGATATCCCTAGATTATATATAGATCCTTTGTTATCAGATACATATTTTAGTATATGACGGGGAGTAATATTTTTTACATCACACAATTTAATATTGATTGGTGCTAAGTCTGTATTTCTTGAAAAATCTTCGAATGGAGAATAGGTGATTAGGGATTTAGCTTCTATGTTATGATTGAATTTTTTAATTAATCTAAAAAAATTTTCATCTTCTAGATGAATGTTTTTTCTAGGTAAATCATTGGTATTTCCTCTAATCATTTTTCCTATAAAGGTTCTTTCATTTGGTTGTAGCTGTTTTTTAGGTATTCTAGTAAGCAATGGGGTTATTAGTCTTGATAAATGCATTTTTTAGTTTCTTACCTTTTATTATTCTACATTATTATATTGATTGAGCGATTTTTAATTTTTGAAATTATATTTTACTTCCTTTTTTTTTAAAATATCAATTTATTTTATGATAGTTTATTTTGTATTACTTTGTTTGCTTTAGTTAAGCTAGTAGATTTTGTTTATTATTTCTTTTCTTTTTGTTGTTCTCATATTAGAATTTATTTTAATCTTTTTTGCGCCTGTAGCTCAGCTGGATAGAGCGTCGGACTTCGAATC
>CETM01202849.1_pt1 | contig 21468 bp, 16 predicted proteins | sample 361451 | NCBI WGS metagenome assembly CETM01 (sample SAMEA2622690, study PRJEB7988) | marine metagenome | isolation source: saline water (ENVO:00002010), including
ATAGCCCATTCAGTTTTACCAGATGCAGTTGGGCCTAACAGAAATACGATGGGTTTCTTATTAACTTTCAAATACTTTTAGATTGCGTCTTGGTCAGTCTCGCCTGTTCTAATTCTAATAACTTGATCAAGGGCAGAGACAAAAATCTTTCCATCACCTATCTTTCCAGTGCTTGCACTTTTAGTGATTGCATCAATAGCTTCATCAAGTTGATTATTTGATACGGCTATTTCAACTTTAATTTTAGGCAAAAAATCAATTACGTATTCAGCACCTCGATATAATTCTGTATGACCCTTTTGCCTCCCAAACCCTTTCACCTCAGTGATAGTCATGCCAGTAATACCAATTTTATCTAGGGATTGACGGACTTCTTCTAATTTAAATGGCTTAATAATTGCTGTTATAAGCTTCAATTTTTTTCTCCTAGTTTATTAATTATATAAGATGCTTGAACTTCTGTTGAGCCTTTATTTTTTTCAACAACTTTTTTAGCCCTGCTTGCATATTGATTAGCTATATTAGAATTTCCAGCAAGAAGCTCGATTGCATCAAACAATTCATCCTCACTTTTAACTATGATACATGCATCATCATCTTCAAATTTCTGAACAATATCCTCAAAATTAAATGTATGAGGGCCAATAATAATTGGAGATCCTAAAGCAGCTGGTTCAATTAAATTATGGCCTCCTCTAGGAACTAGACTGCCTCCAACAAATGACATTAATGAAGATGCATAGAAGTTTGGCAAAAGCCCCACATTATCAACAATACAAATATCGAAATCGTTCAATTCTTTGTTTGAAAATAATTTTGCCTTCAATCCCATTAAAGTTGCTTGCTTGACTATGTCCCCAGCTCGCTCAATATGCCTAGGACAAATAAACAGTTTTAGGTTTATTTTAGGTATAAGCCTGAGATATACATTTAGTAATTTCTCCTCTTCTCCTGGGTGAGTGCTTGCACCCAAAATAAAAGGAGGATTCTTTACTGGATTTACATTAATACTAGATATATCAAACTTAACTGAACCCACTTCCTGAATACAACTCTCTTTAATGCCAAGTTTTAAAAAACGTTCTTTATGATTGCTAGTTTGAACAAAAGAATAAGTTATTTTTTTTAATATATCTTTTAATAGCCATGATGATAATGCATATGCTTTATAAGATTTGTGGCTAAGCCTGCCGTTAACCAAATATAAAGGGATGCTCTTACAGTATGCGCGTGAAATCATTGATGGCCATATTTCTGTTTCAAATAATAAAATGGCATCAGGCTTATAAAAACTCAAGAATCTGTTGATAAATAAAATGAAGTCCCAGGGAGCATAATTGATCACTACTGAAGGAAAAATTTCCTTTGCTCTTCTTAAGCCTGTGGGTGTTGAGGTGGTTATCACAATATCAAAGTGCTCACCAAGTTTATTGATAAGAGGTTGTGATCCTATCACTTCTCCTAAACTAACAGCATGAAACCAGATAATTTTCCTTTTTTTATACCCAAGTTCTCTTAAACCATATCCAAACCTGTTTTTAAAATGCTTTCTGTAGTCAGAATCGGAGAAACTCTTGAATAAGATACGGAATACGAATACTGGGATTAGTATTAAAATCAGAAGATTGTAAATTACTAACTTCATATTAAAGGTATATTTGAATTAATGTAATAATACATTCTTTAATTTTTATGTACTCACAATATTGATTAGATTAATGATGACATTATGGCAAGGTCTTTGCCATCTACCAACTTCTTGGCATCCAGCAATAGGAAAATTCTTTGGCAATCTTCTATTTATTTTTGCCAAAAATAGAAAAAAAATTGCTCAAGCAAATATTGAAATTTGCTTTCCAAATTTATCAAATGTAGAGCAACGAAAACTTTTGCAGGATAATTTTTTATACTTGGGAAGATCATTCACTGAAACAGGTATAGCTTGGTTTTGGCCAGATGCAAAGATACAAAAGAAGCTTGATTATGAGATTAATGGCTTAGAGCTTTTATCTGCCAATGATTCTAATGATGGTAACCTTATCATTTTTAAGCACTCACAACACTTAGAGCTAGATGCCCGTCTTTTAGCTATGAGTGCGGCAGTATATGGTGTAAGCAGATCACATAATTCTCCCACAATGAATAAAATTCAAGATGCAGGACGGCTTTCTAGCATGAAAAATACTGCTGATAAAAATAATCCACGTAAATTTATGAAATGGCTTAAATCTGGCAAGAGCGTGATGTATGCAATAGATCAAGATTACGGATGGGATCATTCTGTAAAATTAAAATTTTTTAACCAAAATGCTGCTACGATCACCACAACAAGAAAAATTGTTGATGCAACTAATGCAAATTTATTATTTATAAATTCATTTTATGAGAATAAAAAATTAGTTCTTAATATAGAATTAATTCGTCATGATGGGCTAAATTCAATAGAGTTAGCGCAGAAAATTAATGACTTAATGGAAGAAAAGATTCTGGAACATCCGGCAGAGTACCTCTGGATGCATAGAAGATTTAAATCCACTCTTGGAAAAAACTTTTACAAGTAATATGGACTTTGAACAATTAAATAACCTCAAGGGATTTATGCCCAGTCATGAGGGCTTAGCATTAACTAAATGGGCAGAAGAGTTTTCTCATTATGGGCCTGTACTTGAAATTGGTACCTTTGGGGCCAAATCAACCCTTTACATTGCGGCAGGAAGTTCAATTCATAATCAACTTGTTTATACAATAGATCATCATTCTGGCTCCGAAGAGCACCAACTCGGTGAAGATTATTTTGATCCAGAGATCTATGATGAAAAATTAGGCCGAGTCAATACTGTGCCGTTAATGCAAGCAAACCTCCAGCAATTTGATGAGAGCAAATGGATTGTTCCAATTATAGCAAATGCGAATTCTATTGCACCTTCGTGGAAAATAGAATTAGGGCTCTTGTTTATTGACGGCAGTCACACTGAAATATCTGCAATGAATGATTATGATAATTGGAACTCGAAACTTCACTCTAAGGGGGCGCTAGTTATTCATGATATTTATGAAAAATCAGAGCATGGCGGGCAAGCACCGTATCTAATTTATCAAAAAGCTTTGACAGAAGGTTTTCAACTTCACGAACGAGTGGATACTATCGTTTGTCTAACTCATTCTTAAACTGTTGTTTGGTAAATAAATCAGCGCCAGCAGTGAGTTGATAGTTTGCATCAGCAGCAAGGATGCATGCTCCGGAAGTCCATGATGGCGTTTCTTCTGGCCAATAAATATTTTCATAAAATTGCCAGCCCATATATGGTATGCCTTTTTTATCAACTATAGCGATAGCATTAAAAAGTAGCTCCAATGCAATCTCATCTTCTCCAATTTTCTTAAATGCAATAGAACATTCACTGGTCTCAGCAACAGTTATCCATGGTTCATCCGCAACACATTTAATCCCAAGACCCTTAACCCAAAAAGAATCGTTAATATTCTTTACAAGATTGGCTATTCTTTTTTCGGAATTAATTCCGCCCAAAATTGGATAATACCAATCCATTGAAAATCTACTACGATCTTTTTTTAGATCAAAGATTGCTGCTGGATTTTCAAGTGCAGTTATTAGTTTTGAATGTGCTTCCCTCCACTCTAATTCAAGGCCCTGATGTTCTAAAACTTGGCAAATCGCTATCGCACACTCAAGACTTTTTGAAATGGAGCTGCATCCAGTCAAAAGATAATCTTCATCAATTTTTTCAGATTCATCTATATTCCATGCGATAGCTCCATTATTATGTTGAAGAGAAAGCGAAAATAAAATACCTTTCTTAACCGGCTCCCAAAAATTTCTAAGAAAATTAATATCATTAGTAAGCAAATAAAAGTGCCAAACAGCAACAGCAATATATGAGGCATAATTCGTCTGTTTATTAAGCTCTAGTGGCTCTTCATCTTGATATAAGTTATACCAACTGCCATCTTTATTTTGATTTACAACCATCCAATTAAGGCCTTTAAGAGCTTGATCAATATAACCTAAAGTAGTTAGCCCCATGACGGCCTCAAGATGGTCCCAAGGATCATGCGAGCCATCTTGATTAGAAGGGATAGCCCCAGAAAGAAATTGTGCATTGTCTAAAAATTTCCCCAAATGGTTTAATCCATCCAGAGAACAGGGGTCAATATGAGATGTATTTGGAAACCGTTTCATTTCTTTTTAAAGTAAAATGCAATGCTTTTTCCAAAAATAGGATTAATAATTCTTTCAAAATTATTCAGCCATGATGGGCTTTGAAGAATTTGATATTCAAGAAATTTTCTATAAATCTTAACAAAGTAATTTGAATCTTGAGTTTTCCAAAAAAGGCATCGAAGCCACCAATAAGCACTATGCAAACCATGAAATCTCTCTGCATGATCATACTTAAATCCATGATCAATGATCTCATTAATCACTTGACGCTTTTTAAAAATTCTCACATGGCCGCCAGGCATATTTTGATAACCAGATGATAGAGACCAGCAAATTTTTTCAGGCCAATACGAGGGAACACTAGGTAAAAATTTACCTTCTGGTTTTAAGACTCTGTATATTTCATCAATTGCAGCATGATAATTTTCAAGGTGTTCAAGTACCTCTGAGCAGATAACAAGATCAAAGGTATTATCATCGAATGGTAACCTATATACAGAACCTTGCATAAAAACAGTAGAGCCAGAATTCAGTTCCTTGAAAAACTCCAAACCTTCCTTACATTTATTTAATGAGGAAATATCTTGGTCCAGTCCAACACAATGGATATCTGAATATGCATTCAAAGATCCAAAAATATGACGTCCCTCTCCACAACCTACATCTAAAATTTTTGAGTGTGGCTTTAGAGATACTTTATCTAAGCTAAAAGTTAACATTGGAATTCATCTATCGTTTTATAAATCAAGTCTTCGTATAACTTTGCAATTTTTTGCCAATTAAAATTCTCTATTATATGCATTCTGCCAGCATCTGCTCTTAATTGGTTTGTTTCAGGTTTGTTAAAAATTTTTCTAATAGCTAACTCTATTGCATCTGCACTTTCAGCTGGAATTAATTCAGCAAAAGACTGTGTTATTTCTGGAATAGATGCAACATTGGTTGCTATAAGAGGTATAGCACATGACATAGCCTCCCCCACAGGAAACCCAAAACCTTCATATAAAGAGCTTACTATAGCAATATTACTTTTAGCATATTCAACAGCTATCTCTTTTTTAGTAAGATTCGATTTGAATAGAATATTTTGATTAATTTGCAATCTTTTGATTAATCTCTCCGTATGACCACCAGGTCTCGGCGCACCAATAATCACTAATCTCAACTCTGGAAAATCTTCTTTTAATTTAGCAACAGCATACAAAGAAAAATCCAGACCTTTAAGCGGCACATCTGCGCTAGCTGTAGTAATAATTTGTTTTGGAACTTTTTTAATCTCTTGCATGGGAGTAAAACTCTCATGATCTATGCCATTAGGTATTACAGAAATATTTCTTTCAGGTACACCGAAGTCTCTAGCAATATCTTTTTTTGAATTATGTGATGGTGAAGAAATAACCTTTAATTTTCGGGATACTCTTTTTTGCATTTTCAAGAAAGAAAACCATCTCCATTTAGATATTTTTTGGATAATGCTCTTAGAAAATTGAATATCGTAATGATAATCTTTTGTAATAGGATGATGAATAATCTCAATTAGGGGTAAGTTTTTTTGAATTTCGATCATTCCATAACTTAGGGATTGATTGTCAATTACAACATCATATGAAGATTTATTAAGAAGAATTTTTGCCCTATTGCCAAACGTCCTAAGTTCTGGAAAACCTCCAAATAAGGCAGAGATAAATTCAAACCAATCATCTGAAGACTTATTCTTTTTGTCCAAAAAAATTTTTAATCTTTCTTGAAAGTTAAAAGTGCTAAATAAATCCAAGCCAGGAGATTTGATTAATTTGATGCTGCTTTCAAGATGGGGATACGGCGGCCCTGAAATAACATCTACATGATGACCTAAATCATGCAAGGCCCTAGATAATTCATATACAAATATACCTTGACCACCTCCAAAAGGTGCACTTCGATAGCTACAAATAGCAATGTTTAATCTTTGATTCAATTTTTTAAGACTAAATTGAAGTTAACCAATGCGAATAACTTTTATCACGACCATACACTATGTCAGAATAATTACTTTGAAGTTGATCGGTTATTGGTCCAATTGAACCACTGCCTATTATTGATCCATCTACAGTCGTTATAGGAGTAATCTCAACCGCTGTACCCGAATAAAAAGCCTCATCTGCAGATAACAAATCATCAAAAGTTAAATTCTTCTCCTCTACAATTAAATCAAGATTTTGAGCAACAGTGATAACGCTTTGTCTGGTAATTCCATTCAAACAATAATCTGTTGTTGGTGTCATGACCTTTGAGTTTTTAACTATAAACAAGTTTTCACCACTTCCCTCTGATATAAAGCCATTTTTATCAAGTAATATCGCCTCTTCAGCTCCTTTAGAAATTGCATCATTGACAGCCATAATCGAATTAACATAAGTACCAATGATTTTATTATTTGAATATAGTGGATTGTCATATTGCTGAAATGGAGATTTAACAACTGAGATGCCATTTCTCTTTGCGTCTGGATCCATATATGATGGCCATTCCCAACATGCAATAGCAACATTTACCGAAAGTGAATCTTGAGATCTTAAACCCATTGATTCATTGCCTAAAAAAACTATTGGGCGAATATAGCCCTCCTTTAGATTATTTTTAATCATTGCTTCTTTCTGCGCTTGACATAGATCTTCGATGGAATAAGGGATTGAAATATTGATTTTTGAAGCAGCATCAAATAGTCTTTTTGTATGATCATCTAATCTGAAGATTGCTCCGCCATCTGATGTTTCATAGGCACGAACACCTTCAAAAACGCCCATCCCATAATGAAGCGTATTAGTTAAAAGATGGATATTTGTTCGATTAAATGGCTGAAAATTTCCATTAAGCCAAATAAATTTTGAGTCTGTATTAAGAAACATGTTGTGTATGGTTTTAAGTCTCAGTTATTATGACAAAACAACCCCAATAATGAAATTAAAATTCCTATGATTGATGAATCCATTTTCAGAGAATATGACATAAGAGGAATTGTGCCCTCTCAAGTCAATGAATCATCTATCAGATCAATTTCTCATGCAATTGCTAGAAAATGCTTTGATGAAAATATTGATGAGCTAGTTCTTGGTAGGGACGGGCGACTATCTGGGGAAAAAATATTAAACCTTCTTTCTAAAGAGCTCCAATCTATTGGAATAAGTATTGTTAATGTTGGGGTGGTTACGAGCCCTCTACTATATTATGCGGCCAAACAACTGTCTTCAAAGTCCGGAATCATGATTACAGGAAGCCACAACCCAAAAAATTATAACGGTTTTAAAATTGTAATTAATGATTCGCCAATCTCGGGTCTTGAGATCTTAAGTTTTCTGTCTGATAAGCCAGTAAGAAAGACAAATACTGGCAAGGAATTATTTAAGAACAATTTAATGGATGAGTACATTAGGGAAGTATTATCACAAAGCGCGAAGAAGTTAAAAAAGATTAAGGTTGTTCTAGATTGTGGCAATGGTTCAGCTGGTGAAATTGCGCCTAAACTTTTGAGCTCTTTAGGATATGAAGTGATTGAACTTTTTTGTGAGATTGACGGAAACTTTCCTAACCATCACCCTGATCCTGGAAAAGTAGAGAATCTTCAAGATTTAATTCAAGCTGTAAAAGAAAATTCTGCTGATGTAGGAATTGCATTTGATGGAGATGGAGACAGGCTTGGAGTTATTACTGAAAAAGGTGACATTATTTTTCCTGATCAACTCATGATGATCTTTGCAAAAGATGTCTTAAAAAATTATCCAGGCAGCGAAATAGTGTTTGATGTCAAGTGCACAAATTTACTCGGCAATATTATTAACGAGGCTGGGGGCATTCCCCTAATGTCTCCGACAGGTCATTTTCATATAAAAAATACTCTCAATGAAACCAATGCTCCACTTGCCGGTGAAATGAGTGGTCATATTTTTTTTAATGACAAATGGTATGGTTTTGATGATGGTCATTATTCTGCTTTTAGATTATTAGAAATAATGAGTAGCTTAAATATTCCGCTCTCTTCAATATTAAATCAACTTCCAAAAGCTTACTCTACACCTGAATTAAATATCAATGTTGAAGAAAAAAAGAAATTTAAAATAGTGAAAGATTTTGTAAATAAAGCTCAATTTAAGGGGGGCTCTAAAGTTACTATTGATGGTCTTAGGGTAGATTTTGACGATGGGTGGGGCTTAATGAGAGCATCCAACACAACTCCAAAACTTGTTCTTAGATTTGAAGCTCAAACTCCTTCTAGATTAAATGAAATAAAAAATATATTTCTTGATCAATTAAAATTAATTGATGAAACAATTCAGATTGATATAAGCTAAAGCTATGTCAAAAGACAGAAAACAGATTATTTTGCAGAGTTTAGCTAAACTCTTAGAAGAAAGAGATGCTACTAAAGTTACAACAGCTGTTCTTGCAACAGAGAGTGGAATAACTGAAGCGGCTCTTTATAGACATTTTCCTAGTAAAAGATCTATATTTTTAGAACTATTCTCATTCTGTGACCAAACAGTTTTTCAAAAAGTCGGGGAAATAAAGAAACAAACAGATATTGATCCTGAAGAAAAAGTGAGATTAATATTCTTTTTTTATGCAATATTTCTAGAAAAAAATAAAGGCTTTGCGCGCATCCTATCTCGTGAAGCATTGGGACCAAGCGAGCAAAACGTAATAGACTCTGTGAATCAATTCTATGAAAGATTAGAGCTTTCAATCAAACAATTACTTTCAGCAAAAAAAAATTCGTTGCAGTTAACTGCAGGTCAAAGCGCCCACCTAATTACCACACTAATGGAAGGTATGATTTCTAGATTTATTAGAAATAAGTTTAAAGAAATACCAAGTAGCTATATTGAAAATTATTGGTCGGTCATTTCTAGCAGCATTTTTAAAAATTAAGTTTATTCATCTAAAAAGAGCTCAAAGTAAGAGTTTTTACTGTTTTCATCAACCGGCTTACCTGTCTCACGATCAACCCTAACATAAGACAAACCCTTTGGAATTTTCCAATCTTCTTCAGGTAGGCTTACCAATGCTGTTTTCATAAAATCAACCCAAGCAGGTAAAGCAATGCTAGAGCCAAATTCATTATCCCCCAAAGAAGAAAAATCATCAGTTCCCACCCAAACAGTTGTTACCAAATTATTGTGAAAACCAGAAAACCATGTGCTTATTGCATCATTTGTAGTGCCTGTTTTTCCTGCGATATCACTTCGGTTTAAGACTTTGACTTTTCTTCCGTTACTACCCCTCGAAAGGGCCTCTCTTAAAATATCTTTTGTAATAAAAGTTACCCTGGAATCAATTGGATCTAAGGATTCGTTTATAATGGGTGGCAACAAATAAAAAGGTTTAATTTCCTCAATCAATTGGGTTTGAAACCATGGAAAAGCATCAATATTTTTTTTCTTATTTTTTACTTGAGGATTTTGAAAAATAGTTTTTCCGTTTCTATCCAACACCTTTTCAATAAAAAATAAATCCTTTGGGTCATCAGAATTAACCATGATGCTATATGCTCGCACCATCTCGGCTGGAGAAAAGCTTGATGATCCAAGGGCCAATGATAAATCAGGAGCCAGCCTTGATCTTGAAAAACCAAACCTTGATAAATAATTTTGAGTCATTGGAATTCCCATTTCTCTTAATAACTTAATAGAAACTAAGTTAACAGACTGAACTAGAGCTTCCCTGAGTCTAATAGGTCCATAAAATTTACCAGTATAGTTTTCAGGCCTCCAACTACTCTCCAAATTTGAGTCTTCAAAGATAATAGGAGCATCATTTATTTTGTCAGATGCCTTGTAACCATTTGCAAAAGCAGAAGCATAAATAAATGGCTTAAAGCTTGAACCAGCTTGAGGATATGATTGTTTGACTCTATCAAAATTACTTTTTGAGAAATTCAATCCACCGATATAGGTCTTAATTGCACCACTAGAGGGGTCCGTAGAAATGAATGCCACTTCAGCATCAGGCACTTGATCAAGATAATAATTTCCATTCATCTCAGATAGATATATCAAATCTCCCAAACGCAGAATGTCATAGAAGTTTTGAGGACGCGGTCCTAATTTATTTACATCAATTCTTGATCTAGCCCACTCATATGTATCATCCCAAAATAAAGTCTCTAATTGAAAAGAATTGTTAAGATGTATTATTCTTTCAGGCTTTACATCTATAACAATTCCGACTGAATGCCTGTCTGAATTTACAAAATCTTCAAAAAAATCTCTGATTACTGATATGTTTAGCTGTCTCATGCCTAGCTCATCAAGGGTATTTGAATATTGATACAAAATATCTAAGTTTCCATCTTGCAATTGTTTAAAAATAAAGTCAGGTATTTCTGATAAAAGGTTAACAGGCTCCCTCCAGCCATGACGTTTGTCATATGCATACAAATTTTTTGCAGTACTGTCTAGAGCTGCCTGCTGAAGTGAGGAATCTATTGTAGTTATAACTGATAAGCCATCTTTATATACTGATAACCCATATCTATCGATCATCGCTTGTCTTGTAATTTCAGCAATATATCGTCCATCCAATGAAAAGCTTGAATCTAATTGAGTTAAGTTGATTGGCTCAGACTTCGCAAGTAAAAATTGCGCTCTACCAATATACCCAAGCTTATACATTCTTCCTAAAATCCAGTTACGTCTAATAATTGATCTGTCAGGAGAGCGCAAAGGGTTAATTCTCGAAGGAAGCTGGGCAGAAGATGCTATTAATGCAGATTCAGCTAAGGTTAACTCATTGATAGATTTAGAAAAATATTTATTTGCTGCAGCCTCTACACCATATGATCGATTGCCTAAAAAGATAGTATTAAGATATAGGGAAAAAATTTCTTCTTTGCTTGCGGAGCTTTCTAGTTCAAAGGCAAGATAAATCTCTTTAATTTTTCGGATGATCCTTTGGTCGCGGGATAGTAGATATCCTCTAACAACCTGCATTGTAATTGTGCCCCCGCCACTCACAATTTCACCCGATTGAACCATTTGGAAGACAGCTCTTATAAGAGAAGTTAGCCTTACACCGCTGTGGTCAAAAAATTGATCATCTTCAGCAGCTAAAAATGCATTTTTAAGATTTTGTGGGATCTCCTTATACTCAATAGTTCTTCTTTTCTGATCACCGAACTCACCAATTAAAACTCCATCAGAAGTGAAAACTTTTAATGGTATCTGCAAGACATCTTCATCGACTAAATTAATTTCAGGAAGGCTTGGTTTTATAAATAGATATCCAGTACCAATTAGAAATATTGATACAAGGACACCGATTAGTGCCGCTGATAATGTCCAACTTATAAATCTAATAAACATATAAATTTAACAATAATGCTTTTAAACTTATCTCTAAAATATTTTGATGCATGAATTAGAATTATTTTACCCCTATAAATGATAGAATCTGCAACTTAAAAAACGAAGTATGAATATTTTTATTGTTGGTCCTATGGGCTCTGGGAAAACCACTGTTGGAAAGATCGTGGCTGGGGAGCTATTTTTAGACTTTCATGATACTGATGCAAAGATTGAAGCGGATACTGGCGTTACAATAGATTGGATTTTTGATATTGAGGGTGAAGCTGGTTTTAGAAAGCGCGAAACTTCGACATTAAAAAAGATGGTTGCACTAAATTCAATTGTCCTTGCGACGGGTGGTGGCATTGTAATTGAAGAAGAAAATAGAGAGCTGCTGGCATCAAGAGGGACTGTTTTCTACCTTCATACTCCTTTAAATATTCAAGTTGAAAGAACAGCCAAAGATAAAGATAGACCCTTATTAAAAGATCAAGATCCTGAGAAAGTTCTTGCAGATCTCCAGAAATCAAGACAGTCTCTGTATGAAGAAGTTTCTGATCATATAATTAATACTGATAAGAAAAGCGGTTCAGAGGTTGCAAACGAAATAGTTAAACTCGTTAAAAATTATGGCTAAAGAGATCTTTGCAGGTCAAAGAAAAAATAAGTACAAAATTGTAATAAGCAAAGAAGCTATCTCAAGTAAGAATATTGCTCCTTTACTTAAAATGCATAAAAAAACACTCATCATTTCGGATGATGGAGTGCCTCAAAAGATAGTTAAAAAAGTTATAACGATTTGCAAACCATCAATCGAAGTTTTTAAGATTATTCTTCAGCACGGAGAAAAAGCTAAATCAATTCAAAACTTTCAAAAAATATTAAATTTTTTGGCAGATAATAATTTTGATAGGACTGACTTAATCATTGCTGTTGGTGGTGGTGTGGTTGGAGATATCTCTGGCTATGTTGCTAGCTCATACTTAAGAGGCATTCAATTTATACAAATACCAACCACACTCCTTGCTCAGGTAGATTCTTCCGTAGGGGGCAAAACTGCAATCAACATTTCAGCGGGTAAAAATCTTGTTGGAGCATTTTATAACCCTAAAGGTGTCATCATAGATACGTCAGTACTGAAGACGCTTCCAAGTAGAGAGTTTAAAGCTGGATTAGCAGAGGTTATTAAATATGCATTAATTCAAGATAACTCTCTTTTTTCAACACTTAAAAAATGTTATCAGAAAATATTATCCATGGAGCATAAAATTATCGAAGAAATAATTTTCTTATCTATTCAAACCAAAGCAAAGATTGTTACCAAGGATGAAAAAGAAAATGGCATTCGTGCAATTTTGAATTTTGGTCATACTTTTGGACATGCTATTGAAGCTCAGAGTAAATATAAAAAAATCCTTCATGGAGAGGCTGTTGCTAAGGGAATGAAGATCGCGTCTAGAATTTCCTATTTAGAAAATCTTATTTCCAAAGAAGAACATAAAGAAGTTATTAATTTATTGCAAAAGTTTGAATTTGATCTATCTCTCAAACAATACAAATATGGAGAATTAAAGCCATACATATTTAGAGATAAAAAAATTAAAAAAGGTAAATTAAATCTTGTGCTGCTTAATCAAATATCAAATGCAATAGTAACAAATTCATTTGATGCAAAGAATCTTCAACAAGGCCTCCAAGATTAAATCAAGCTGCATTTGCCGTGGTTGCTTTCAAAAGATCCTGGATATTCAAAGCTGCTGGTGATACCAACCAAAATGATGGTTCATATCTATCAAATTCGTCTAAGATAAGTTTTGCTCTTTCACTTTTAGTTTCTTTAATATGTCGAGCAAGGATTTGTTTTAAAAATTTTCTGTGAGATTCCATTTCCTCACTAACAATTCTATCTAAATTAATGAGACTTCGATTGCATTGATCGAAGAATCTTCTATCAGTATCAAGAACATATGCAAAACCACCCGTCATTCCTGCTCCAAAATTCGCCCCAACATTGCCTAATACAGTAACATGTCCGCCCGTCATATACTCACAACAATGATCTCCTGCGCCTTCAATAACAGCGGATGCTCCAGAATTTCTTACCGCGAACCTTTCACCAACGCATCCACCAACATAGAGCTCACCACCTGTTGCGCCATATAATGCTGTGTTGCCGACCAAAACAGTTGGAGACTCTTGGGAGGCATATTCAGCAGAGCTTGAGATGACTATTTTACCCCCGTTCATACCCTTGCCAACGTAATCATTGGCATCACCATTTAATTTTAGATCTAAGCCAGCTGCATTCCACACCCCAAAACTTTGGCCCGCTGACCCAGTAAAATTGAGGGTTTGTTTTTGCTTAAGTCCTTTCTCGCCATACAAAGATGCAATAAAACCCGAAGCCTGAGCTCCAACGGATCTATCACGGTTTGAAATTTCATAATTAAAATTAGACCTCTGATCTTTAATAACTGAAGGTTTTATATCTTGAAGAATTTTTAAATTTAAATTTCCTTTATCCCAAGGGTCATTTGAAGAAGTGTTGCAGTAATGAGGGGCGATTGATTTCTTATCAGAGTATAAAATCGGTGATAACTCTATATTTTTCGTAGAAGGATTATCTTGTGTAATATCTTTAAGGTACTGCGTTTGACCAATAATAGACTCAAGATTTGGCACTCCTAGTCTAACTAAGATTTCTTGCACTTCCTTTGCAATAAATGTGAAGTAATTAATGACTCGCTCTTTCTCACCAATATAATGATGATCAATGATATCTCTTCTTTGTGTTGCAACGCCTGTAGCACAATTATTGAGATGACAGATTCTTAAATATTTACAACCCATTGCGATCATTGGGCCTGTTCCAAAACCAAACGATTCTGCGCCAAGAATTGCTGCTTTGACTACATCTAACCCCGTTTTCAAACCGCCGTCAGTTTGTAATCTAACTTTATGTCTTAAATTGCTAGCTCTCAAGGCTTGATGCGCCTCAGATAGACCAAGTTCCCATGGAGAACCTGCATAACGAATTGAGGACAGAGGACTTGCACCGGTTCCACCATCATGACCAGATATGGTTATTAAATCTGCATAAGCCTTAGCAACACCAACTGCAATTGTTCCTACTCCAGGCTCAGATACTAATTTCACTGAAACCAACGCTTTTGAGTTTACTTGTTTTAAATCAAAGATTAATTGAGCTAAGTCCTCAATCGAATAAATATCATGATGAGGTGGCGGTGAGATAAGGGTAATTCCAGGAGTTGAATATCTAAGCTTAGCAATTAAAGTATTTACCTTGCCCCCAGGAAGTTGCCCGCCCTCTCCTGGTTTGGCGCCCTGCGCTATTTTAATTTGTAAAACCTCTGCATTAACAAGATACTCAGGCGTGACTCCAAAGCGACCAGATGCAACCTGTTTTATTTTTGACATCTTGGAGGTGCCATATCTCTCCTTCGCCTCTCCACCTTCTCCAGAATTAGATCTAGCTCCCATACTATTCATAGCCTCAGCAAGGGTTTCATGAGCATTTGGAGATAAGGCGCCAAGGCTCATACCTGCAGAATCAAACTTTTTTAGTAACTGTTTCGTATTATAAGGCTCATTCTTATTCGGTTTTACAGGAAACTTAAGCTCCATTAAATCTCTAAGCATTGCGGGATCTCGAAGATTTACAAGATCTGCATACTCTTGATATACCTCATAAGATCCTACGCTAACTGCTTCTTGGAGTTTTTTCACAACCTCTGGATTGTAAGTATGATATTCACCACCATGGACAAATTTTAATAGCCCCCCCAGACCAATTTCACTTACATTTGAATTTGCATATCCATTTAAAGATCTCATTTCGGCATCTAAGTCTGCAAAGGTTTTTCCTCCGACCCTACTAACAGTGTTAGTAAAGGATAAATCTACTACATCCGAACTTAAGCCAACAATCTCATGCAGTTGCGATCCTCGATAGCTTGAAATTGTTGATATACCAATTTTAGAAATGATTTTTAAAAGTCCTTTATTAATACCTTTGCGGTACTTAGCACAATTAGCTGTAGGACTCCCCTTGAGTTCTTTTCGATGAGTTAAATCTAGGATAGTTTGAAATGCAAGCCATGGAAAAACAGCTGTTGCCCCAAAACTAAGCAAACATGCAATTTGATGAGTATCTCTGGCTGAGGCAGAGCTTACGATTAAGTTAGCATCTGATCTGAGGCCTAATCTAACTAGCTCTTGATGAATGCAGCCAACTGCTAGCAGTGCATTAATTGAAAGCTTATTAGCATCTGGTAATTTCTCATTTAAATGAATGATAACCTCTCCCTTACGCACAGCTGAGACTACGTTTTTAGTAAGAGCTCTTAAAGCATCCTTGAGTTTTGATTTAGTTGAATACTGCAGATCAAAATTTTTAGATGAAAAATAAGTATTTTTTAGCAAGGCGGAAAGCTTTTTGTGCGAAAGAACAGGAGATGTGCTCACAATTCTTTTAGCATGATCTTTTGATTCTTCGAAAATATTCAACTCAGGACCAAAACAAACTTCTAATGACATGACACTAGATTCTCTTAACGAGTCAATGGGCGGGTTTGTAACCTGAGCAAATTGTTGCCTAAAATAATCGAAGATCGATCTTGGCATTGAACTTAACATTGCTAAAGCTGTATCGTCACCCATTGAGCCTGTGCCCTCAAGACCATCCATCGCAAGTGGTTTAATAACAGAAACTCTCTCCTCATTAAATAAAGAGAAGAGTTTTGATGATTTGATAAATTCAGAATGTGGAATTTTTTTTATTCCTGGTCCCTCAAAAGCATCTAAAGTAGATTCAAGATATATAGCAGATTTTTTTAGCCACTCTCTATAGGGTTTGCTTCCTTTCAACTGATCATCAATTATCTTTTGATCGAGGATTTCGCCAGACTCAGTGTTTACTGCAAAAATCCCCCCGGGACTTAAACGCCCTTTTTGGAGAATCTCTTCATTGGCAACTGGGTAAATACCGGTCTCAGAGGCTACCGTTATCATTCCATTGGTTAAAACTTGGTATCTTGCTGGTCTCAAACCATTTCTATCTAACACACAAATTGCCCACTCTCCATCTGACATGACAATTCCAGCTGGGCCATCCCATGCCTCCATATGCATTGAATTATACTCATGAAAAGCTCTAACTTCTGGATCCATTGTATGAATGTTTTGCCAAGCAGGCGGCAAAACCATTCGAATAGATCGAAAGAAATTAATTCCACCTTTAACCAGTAATTCAATCATATTGTCTAGAGCTGATGAATCAGATCCAGTTTCGTTAACGAGTGATTTAAATTGACTTATGCCTGGAATCAAAGGGGTTGAAAATTTAGATGCACGCGCCTTAACCCAATTTCTATTTCCTCTAATCGCATTGATTTCACCATTGTGCGCAAGAAGCCTAAAAGGTTGAGCTAAATGCCATCTTGGTTGCGTGTTTGTAGAAAATCTCTGATGAAATAAACAAACCTTAGCTGTAAATGATTTTTTGGCTATATCTTGATAAAAACTGCTAATTGCATCTGGTAACATCAAGCCTTTGTATACAATTGTTTGACTAGACATACTGCAGATATAAAGTTTTTCATCATTATTATGTAATTCTTCAATCTTCTTTCTAGCTTGTAATAGGCAAGATTCAAACCTCTCTTTATTAAAATCCTTTGAAATTGGTGTAATAAATATTTGATTAATTTTTGGCAAAGATTCAAGTGCTATTTCACCAAGAACAGATTGATTGATTGGTACCTCTCTAAGACATTGAAAAACTAAATTTTCAGATTTTAGAATTTTTTTGATTGCAAATAAGTCTTTTTGAAGATCGGCAGAGGAAAAAATTTGAGCTACGCCAAATAATTCTGGCAGTTGAATTTTAAATTCTTTTGCTATGTTCTTTTGAAAAAATTTTTGATTCAAATCAAATAGAAGACCGCAACCATCCCCGGTTTTACCATCTGCACCGATTGCTCCTCTGTGTGTCATGCTTGTTAGACCTGCAATGGAACGCTTTACTACATCTCTATTTTGTTCACCATATCGATTTACTATAAGCCCAAAGCCACAGTTATCTTTGACTTGAGATTCTTGGTATAGCGATAAATTTGTATTTTGTTGTGACATAAGGTTACACATATTAACATAAAAATGTCATACTATGTCATACATACCACGCATAACAAAAAAACAATTTAATGAGCACAAAAAATAAACAATATAAGATTGAAAAAGGGTTGTTACTCTTTACTCAGCCTCGCTCTCCATACTTTTATGGAAAAATTAGATTAAACAGAAAGTATAAAACTAAATCATTTGCTCCAATAACAGATTTAGAAGAAGCTAAAATTATGCTCTATGAATGGAGAAAAGAACTCTTAAATCACAGCACCATTCCAGCCTCAACAATACCCTCGCCAGAAAATTTTAAATCGAGATCAGAATACGTCGAACATGTTCCTCTTGATAATGATTTTCAGTTTCTAGAAGTTGGTCGATATGATCCAAATAAAAAAAATATTGAGGAAAGAAAGATTAATTTTGTTGAAATTTATGGTGATTACAATCAATCTGAGGCGTCTAATCAATCCCATCGATGCCTAGATTGCGGGAATCCATATTGCGAATGGAAATGCCCTGTTCATAACTATATTCCAGATTGGCTGAAGCTTGTCAATGATGGGAATATTATGGAGGCAGCTGATTTATGCCATCAAACAAACTCTCTGCCTGAAATGTGTGGAAGAGTTTGCCCTCAAGATCGTTTATGTGAAGGAGCTTGCACACTCAACGATGGCTTTGGTGCTGTTAGCATTGGTAATATTGAAAAATACATAACAGATACTGCAATCAGTATGGGATGGAAGCCAGATTTAAGTAATAGAACCTGGACCAATAAAAAAGTTGCAATTATTGGAGCTGGTCCCGCCGGGATCGGATGTGCAGATATACTTATAAGAGCTGGAATTCATTGTGATGTTTTTGATAAAAATCCTGAAATAGGAGGTTTGCTCACATTTGGAATTCCTGAATTTAAATTAGAAAAAAGTGTTGTTCGTCGACGACGAAAGATACTTGAAGAAATGGGTATTAAGTTTTGTCTTAATAAAGAGATTGGCAAGGACATTTCCTTCAAGGAATTACATGAGAAATACGATGCCTTGTTTCTTGGCATGGGAACTTACACATCTCTAGAGGGAGGATTTAAAGGAGAAGATTTACCTCAGGCACATAAAGCTATTGATTACCTTATCGGAAACACAAATCATCTTTTAAAATTCCCACAAAAAAAATCAGACTATATTAATTTTAAAGGCAAGAATGTTGTGATTTTGGGGGGTGGTGATACTGCAATGGACTGCAATAGAACTGCAATCAGGCAGGGAGCAAAATCTGTAACTTGCTTATACAGAAGGGATGAAAAAAATATGCCTGGTTCTAGAAAAGAGGTTGTTAATGCAAAAGAAGAAGGAGTGCAGTTTGAATTTAATATACAACCTGTTGAAATCATTGGAGATAAAACTGTAGAAGGCGTAAAAACAATCGAGACCAAATTAGGTGAGCCAGATCAAAACGGAAGAAGAGTACCTGTTCCCATTCAAGGCAGCGAAAAAATTTATTCCGCAGATGCGGTAGTAATTGCTTTTGGGTTTAGGGCCAATCCTGCAAATTGGTTTCAAGATTTCAAAATCCAAACCGATAAATCTGGTTTAGTGATTGCTCCAGAAAAGCAAGAATTAAAATTTCAGACCTCCAATCCAAAGATTTTTTCTGGCGGTGATATGGTCAGAGGATCTGATTTAGTCGTCACAGCTATTTGGGAGGGAAGAGAAGCAGCGAAAAGTATCATACAATTCGTTTCATAAATGAAAGATTCAAAATTTTTAAGGGCTCTGGACCTTCAAACAAATTCGATTCCACCCGTATGGATTATGCGTCAAGCAGGTAGATATCTACCTGAGTATCAAAAAATTAGAAAGAATTATTCAAATTTTCTAGACATGTGCAAAGAACCTAAGACATGTGCAGAGCTTGCATTGCAACCTATTGAGCGATTTAATCTCGATGCATCAATCTTATTTTCAGATATTTTGACGATACCGGATGCATTAAATCTTGGTCTTGCTTTCCATGAAGGTGAAGGCCCAAAATTTAGCAATCCTATTTCATCTACTGATGATATTAATAATTTGGATGCTTTTGATCTAAATTCTCTTGATTATGTATTTAAAGCAGTAGAGGAAACTAAAAATTTAATACCTACAACTCTTCCATTAATTGGATTTTGTGGGAGCCCATGGACATTGGCTGCATATTCAATAGAGGGAAGCGGATCTAAAGATTTTAAAAAAACAAAAACTTTCATGGCTGATAATCCGAATGCACTTCATGATTTTCTTGAAATTTTAAGCGATGCTTGTTATCAATATCTTAAACAACAAGTTTTAAGCGGAGTAAATGCCATACAAATTTTTGATTCTTGGGCTGACTTATTAAGCGAAAATGAATTAGATTTATTTTCTTTGCGTTATACGAAAAAAATTACACAAAAATTAAAAAATGATCCAGTCACTGAACACATCCCAATTATATTATTTGAAAAGAACCCAAAAAAAAATATAACGGACATTGTATTTAAGAGCCTTTCTTGTATAAGTTTGCATTGGAATAGTGATATTAGAATTCTTTCTGAAAGCCTTAAAAATGATATTGCAATTCAGGGAAATTTAGATCCAAGAGTACTAACTAAATCTGATGAAATAATTCAAGAAGAGGTGAGAAAAATATGCTCCATAATGAAAAATTATCCTGGATTTATATTTAACCTTGGTCATGGCATAACACCAGATATTAAGCCTTCAAAAGTAGAGGTAATGATTAAAGCTATCCGAGAGGATATGTAATCTATTTCATCTATTAAACCAAAAATAGTAAATTTAGCTAGCAATGGGTTATCATAGTGTTAAGTTTAAATGTATTTAGGGTTATATATATGTCTATAAAAAAATCAATTTATGCTGTAGTTTTTGCATCTATAGTTCTCTTGGCAACAGATTCACATGCTCAAACACTTGAAGAGGTAGTGGTAACAGCCCAAATTAGGGAACAAAGTCTTCAAGACGTCCCAATTTCAGTGTCAGCAGTTGATGGAGAAGTCATTGAGGATAGAAGTGTTGATAATCTTCAGTCACTTTCAGCGTCAGTTCCAAACTTCTATGTTGCAGAAACTCAAATCGATACAACTATATCTATTCGAGGTGTTAGATCAGGAGCTAATAAGGGTTTTGAACAATCTGTACCCCTAAATTTTGACGGTATAACATATCCAAGAAGTCAGTTAGCCAGAACTCCTCTCGTAGATCTTGAAAGAATTGAAGTTTTAAGAGGGCCCCAACCAACTCTTTTTGGTAAAAATGCTATCGGTGGTGTAGTGAGTGTTACTTCTGCAAAACCCACTGAAGAATTTGAAGGTAAATTTTCTACTTCTCATGAATCAGAGCATGATGAATCACAATCACTATTAGTACTATCAGGACCTCTTTCAGATAATCTACTTGGAAGATTAACAGTCTCTACAAGAGAAATGGATGGTTGGATTACGAATGAGAGAATGAAAAGAATTGAGCCTCAAAGAGATGAAACATATATCAGAGGACAATTAGCTTGGACATCTGGAAATGTTGACTGGAATCTAAAAGTTGAAAGTGCAGACTTTGACTCCGTAGGTTATGCAATGGAAGCATTGGCTCCTCAAGATGGTTATAGTCTTGTATTTGCCGGTCCTATTGCTGTTGAAACAACTGAAAACTGGGTTAGATCAAGCGGTGAAACCTTTAGTCAAAATACTATGGATAACTTTGTATTAACATCAAACTATCCAATGGAAAATGGCGGCACACTTACAACTATTCTTGGTCATGTTGAGTATGACTCATATGA
>CETM01198898.1_pt1 | contig 21442 bp, 21 predicted proteins | sample 361451 | NCBI WGS metagenome assembly CETM01 (sample SAMEA2622690, study PRJEB7988) | marine metagenome | isolation source: saline water (ENVO:00002010), including
CGACTGAGGCTGTGGCGACGACGACTGAGGCTGTGGCGACGACGACTCAGGAAACCAACGTTTTTGCAAGTTCGAGTGGAGATCTTCGCTCTTGCTTTCTCCGGACACTCGGACCAGAGATTCTTGAAGAGCTCGCGGACGGTCGTCAGCCAACTCCAGAAGAAGAAATGCGGCTTGGACCATGTATGAATGAGTCACAACCGGGCTCAGGCGACGAAGGGATTGCTGGAGGTGGAGAGGGTGAAATCGCTTCGCAGCCTCTCGGTCAGCCATCGAATTTGTTTGCTTCGGCTAGTCCCGAACTGCGGGAATGCATTATTCGAGCTGTCGGTCAAGAAGTATTCGAGCGGCTGGCACGTGGTGCGCAGCCAACTCCGGAAGAGGGAGCGGAATTCGGACCATGCCTTGGGACCCAAATTCCAAATAGTGCTGGAGTTGGCCAAGAATCGTCGGATAGCAGCTCTTGTATTCCCGAAGATCCGACTGGGTACGGTCGGCCAAGTCGAGATTTCCTCCTCGGCATCAAGGCCTTTCAACTTCAGCCGGGCAACCAGTCAGTTTCAAACGCGGCTGATATCAAGGCCCTTGGAATGAACACTGTGAGCCTCTCATTTCAGATTCCATTCGATGAGGGCGGTTACGTCCGTTACCCATTCTCGAGTTTTGGAACCAGCCACCCGACGCTCCAATCCAGTCTTTGCCATATCGGCAACCTCGTGCACGAACTCAAATCAGCCGGGCTGAGTATCTATTTATCCGGAGAGCCCATCTACTACGCCGTCAAACCCGGTGTAGTCCCTCCGGCTCTTGCCTCCTCGATTATTCCTACCTATGTCTCTGAACTTGGTGTAGTTATGGCGGGGCTGGCGGAAACAGCCGAGCGGTACCAAGTCGACTGGCTTGCCCCCATCAGTGAACCCGACAAGTACTTCGGTTCAAGCGCGGCGGATGAATTCATGCAAGACATCCGACCGACCTTCAATAATTTCAACGGAAAGCTCGTATGGCAGATCTATGGAAGTGACCAGAGGCTCGACCTCCGCGGCTTCGACATTGCAGGCTTAGCGGTTCTTGGTTGTGACGTTGACGGAATCGGTGGGATGTTCGACACCTATATCTCGGAAGTGGTCGCCTGGGCAGAGGCGGATGGGGTATCCGAAGTTGCACACGTTGAGTTCGGTTGCGTGGGCTCGCCACAAGACATCTCGACCGCAAAAACAAACTTTGACCGCTGGTACAAATCGACGTCGGCGTTCGCCACTGGATTGATTGTTCTCGACGAACCAGCGTCGGCTCCGAATGCTCAGCAGGTCGTGGGGACGTGGTTGGAGGAATGGGTAGTCGGTATTGCCGGCGAGCTTGGCCTTGATCAGTAGGGGAGTTTGTTCGGTCGACCGTTTGCGTCTAACTGTTCTCTAGGAGACCCGGATCCGACAAGCGTCGTAGAGACGGTTTTTGAAAGCTGCTTCGTCGATGGCCCAGACAACCCGGATATTTGGCCTTGCGGCGTCGAGTCGTCGGTCGGGAAGCACCGCTCCCCTAGTCGGTTCGTCCAATCCCACGACCAAACGCTCGTCGGTCGACGAGGTGACGATCGACTCGTCTAGGGCGACTGCCATAGCCACCGGATCCGGCAGGTCCATACCGGCCAGCCCATTGTCGCGGCAGTAACGGTCGACGTCAGCGTTGATTTCGACGGCAAAACGTCCGATTGGACCACATCCCCGCAGGAGATCGGTTTCCTCGGGGGCCATAACGGCGTAGGTGCGGCTGATATTCCAACCGATCATGGTCTTGTCGCCGTCAGCGGCGAACACGTTTGTAGCGGCCTCAGGATCAGCCCAGACGTTGTATTCGCCAAGGGCATTTACGTTGCCTACACCGTCAGGTGAACCGGCCATAAGAAATGTGTGGACGAATCGACTGAGGAAGCGGGGTTCCTCGCGAAGTGCGAGAGCGATGTTGGTGAGTGGTCCGAGGGTGACCAGAGTGTGGCGTCCTGGTTCATCGGTGGAAACCCGAAGTAGGGCCTCGACAGCGTCTTCAGAGTCAGGTCCGCGGGTGGGAAGAGGTAGGTCGGCGGAACCCATTCCGTCTTCGCCGTGCACGAATTGAGCAGTTTCGAGAGGTCGTTTCAGTGGCCGTTTTGCGCCAGCGTGGACCGGTACCGAACCTTTGTCGACCACATCGAGGGTTGTGATGGCGTTTCGGACCGCCAGTTCCAGCGGCACGTTCCCGGCGACGACGGTGACCATTCGGATTTCGACGGTCGGATCCAGCGCGGCAAGTACCAGAGCGACGGCGTCATCGGACGCGGTGTCGGTGTCGACAACAAGACTTCGAATCGTCATGCTGTTCGCTCCCGAGTATCGGAATCCTGTGATTGTTCTGCGTTTCGGGTGTCCTCCGCTCGCCTAGCCAGGTATGCCTTGTGGTCTTGGTATTGGCCGTCCACCAAGAACCCCCAGCCATGGCCGTGCGGAGGCCCTGCCACGAACAGTGTCCACACCGTTTGGTCTCGGTGTGTTCGCACGATGCGATGAACGGTGTCAGCGTCAAGGCGGTTCACCTGTCCAACTCGGTAAGTCCGGACCTTCTCAGCGAACGGACCTCGTTCCTCGGTGTAGGCACCGCGCAAGATCAGGCTCCATGACCATGAGAACGGATGTGTGTGTGGGTGGAGGTCTCGGTCGGGCAGCCGAATGGCGTGAAGGAAGACCGATCCAGCGGGGGTGTCCCATCGCCACCGGTCTAGGTAAACACGATGAGGTTCGATGGCATCTTTGATGGGCTGGTGGCGGCCGAAAGACCATCGCCATTCGCCATCAACGAGGTTCCTCCGGTGTCGTCTCCAACGCACCATGATCAGGGTAGTCGGCAGCCCCTCGGCGGGTTTGTGGAAAGTCGCCACCAGTGCCGAACGATTTGGTCAGCGCGATCACTGTTGACCTCTTGGTAGGTTCCGGCGCTGGTCGATTTGGATAGCTGTCTCGCAAGGATCGCCGAAGCAGCCGTAAGAGATAGACACGGCCGTTCGACTGCTTTGTAATGGGACCGACCCATCGAGCCATTGAACATCTATAGGAGGACCTTCAGATGACTCGAGTCGGATATCAGATTCCGAACTTCACCTACCCCGAGGCTGCAGGGGTAACGATTTTCGATTCTGTTATCGCTCAAGCCAGAGCAGCGGAAGCTGCAGGCTTTGACAGGGTTTTCGTAATGGACCACTTCTATCAACTCCCGGGAATCGGAGCTCCAGAAGAGCCAATGTTCGAGTGTTACTCAGTCCTCTCGGCCTTGGCCCAGCACACCGAGAAAGTCCGCCTCGCCGCGCTGGTGACTGGTAATACCTACCGTCATCCCACACTTTTGGCTAAGGCAGTCACTGCTCTTGACCACGTCTCGTCAGGTAGGGCGACTCTCGGTATCGGGGCTGGCTGGTTCCAACTTGAACACGAATCTCTCGGATACGAATTTGGGACATTTACCGATCGATTCGAGAAACTTGAAGAGTCGTTGAAGATCGTCATTCCGATGCTTCGCGGAGAAAGAGTGAGTTTCGTCGGTAAGCACTATCAGGTCGTAGACGCGATCAACTCGCCTCAACCAGTGTCAAATATTCCCATCATGATTGGAGGAAGTGGTGAGAAGAAAACCCTGAGAATGGTTGCTCAGTATGCAGACGAGTCCAACTTGTCCGGTGGTCCGATAACTGAAATTCCACGCAAATTGGAGGCTCTCGAAGAGCATTGTGAACGTCTAGGGCGCGACCGGTCAGAGATCATGGTGACGAAGCTGCAGATGGTTTGCGTGGCTCCGACTATGGAGGAAGCTGAGTCGGACCTGCGCGAGATGGCTGCAGTAAAGGGATGGTCTGAGGAGGTCATCGAGATGGCCAAGATGGTTCTGGTCTTTGGAGACCCAGACACGGTGGGTGAGAAGCTACAGGCATGTATGGACACTGGTATCGACGGGATGACGATCAACCTGGCCGCCAACGGCTACAAACTTGAGCGGATTGGTCTCCTCGGCGAGATCGCATTGGAGGCGACTGCGATTTGAGAATGGTGTGAACCTCGCAGAACGAATCCGTGGACTGCACTGTGAGCCATCTGCGGACTCTGGCGTCCCTCATCGCCGCTCGAAACGTGGCTCGTTGGCAGGGTTTCAATGAGCATTGCCCTCACCTGTCTGGCTGGGACACTATTTGCGGTTAACGCCACTTTCACACGGTTAGCTCTTGACCGCACGGGGATCCGAACCGATGTAGCTGCATTTGCCACAGTGATTACAGCAGCGATTGTGGCCTCAACCATTGCCATCATCGGTGGCGTCCGGATCAGCGATTTGGGATGGACAGACTCCAAGGGGTTCGTCGTTATCGGGGCGATCGTTCCCGGTGTTGCCCAATTGACCTTTTATGCCGCAATCCAAAGGGCTGGACCATCTCGTTCCGCCATCATGCTGGGCACAGTCCCAGCTTGGTCAGTTGTTCTGGCCACCATCTTCCTTAATGAGGACTGGTCGGTTTCAGTAGTGATCGGGACCCTTCTAGCAGTTCTGGGCAGCGTACTTTTGGCGACGGAGGGAGTCACGAGGCCGACTGTTTCCCGTTTGGGCTTGGCCCTTGCTGCTATAACCGCGCTTCAGTTTGCCATTCGGGATGTTCTGACACGGTCAGTGACCCAAGGAAGCAATCTGGGTATCTCCGCGGCATCCGCTGTAGTTCTTGGTGTTGCTGCTCTTGTATTGGTTGGAGTAGCGGTTGGGTCTGCCAAGCCGCGGGAATTTGGCGCGCAGTTCCGTCGCAGTATGCCGGCGATGCTGATTCCAGGTATTGCTGTCGGCCTCGCTATGCCGTCCCTTTTGGCCGCTTTTGAGCGGAGCCGCGTTGGAATCGTTTCTCCACTTCTAGGGGCTACCCAAACAATTGGCGCGGTTCTACTTTCTGGCCTCTTGATTGGAGGCACTGAAATTGGTCAGCGAGTTGTCGTTGCAGTCATTGTGACGTTGGCTGGAGGTACTTTGATCGGCGTTACCCGCTGACCTTGAAACCGTTATTTGGGATAGGATACGCCGGCTAAGAGGCCACCTCGATTAGAAATAGAAGTCGGCTGGAAGAGGAACCTCGCCGCCTCTCACCGGGGTCTCAGACATGATGTCCTGTGCGTAGGTTTTGGCATCTACGCGGTAAAAGAACGAAAGCAAGCGTTCTGAGAAGCGCCAAACACCATCGACACGGCGGTATTTATCGTCATAGTGGAGAGCTGCCAGTTTCGGACTTTGTGTCGGATCGCCTGGGATTAGTTCGGCGTGGCCGAAAAGCACCCCGGAGGCCCGATCTGGATTAGCCGGGTCCAAGTCAATGATGTGTCCATGGGTGACATGTAGCGAGTTCCTGTCCGCCGCCGCAACTGCGGTCAGGAAAAACTCGATTAGAACGGCGCTTCCCTCAAACGAGAATTCTCTATTTGCTGCGTGAAACTTGACGTCGTCGGTGAAGATTGACTCGAGTATTTCAGAGTCTTTGCCATCAACAGCCAGGCCATAGCGGACAACGAGCTCTCTGATCTCCTCCTTTGCCTTTAGGCCTTGGAGAAGTAGTCCAATGTCATCGCTCGCCTCTTCTACGCTCATAAGGGCTTGCTCCAATTGCTCCTAATAGAACTTCAAGAGGTGAGCGTATGCCGGGTGCATCAGGTGCTGGGAAGCGATACGAAACTACCCATCTTCGTTGTGTGCATTGAGCAAGATGACACGGACGATCAGGCGTATGACAGGAAGTCTTAGTGAGCTGTTAGGTCAGCACCCTTTTCGGTTCGGGTTGGTCACCCTGTGTGGTCGAAACCTGCCGAGCCGCTTTCAATAACCTGCCGAGACCCCATGGTCGGGTAGGCGGGATTTGAACCCACGACCTCCTCGTCCCGAACGAGGCGCGCTACCAACCTGCGCCACTACCCGTGTGGCATCGAAGGGTAGCGGTGCCCCGTCTTGACTAGTCGGAGTAGGTGACGTCGCAGTAGCGCGAGGAGCGGGTCATTTAGGAGTAGGAAATGGCTAGGGCCTCACGTGCTGTATGACGCAACGTCAAGGCATCGATCGGCTTAACGATCCAGGTGTCGGCTTCAGCTTTGCGAGCCAAGAAGTCGTCGGCATCGCGGTCAAGCAACATAAGGATGCGTTGCGGTCCGATGCGTCCGGCACGTTCCTCAAGCCGGAGATCCAGACAGGCTGCCATCCCGCCCATGTTTCCGATCTGTAGATCCAAGATAACCAGCGCTGGTTCATGGATGGCTACAGCGTCTAGAACCTCAGCGCCAGCATGGACACGAACCACCTCATGGTCCCCGCCTAGGGCTGCTTCGATTGCGTCGTGGACATAGTCGGCATCGGTAGCCACCAGCACGGTTGTGTCATTCACAGTTGGGATATTACCGGCCACCCCAACAGTAGGGTTTTTCGCCGGAATCAGGCTTTCTAAGCAGGCGTTGACCGGTGCTGGTCCGGGGCGTCTACCCTCCGGGGTAGGAGTGGCAACCGACGAACGGGGGTACCGGTGCTGGAGATTACGGTCGAAGAACATGACGGCTATGTCCTCTGCCGACCAGCTGGGGAACTCGACGCATACACAGTGGCTCAGTTCCGCGAGGCGCTGACCGACTTAGCTGATGAGTCCTATGTGCTGGTCGACCTATCCGATGTTCCATTCATGGATTCGGCGGGTCTGGGTGCTCTCATTGGTGGGATTCGCCGAGCTCGGGAAAACGACGGCGATGTCGCCGTAGCTTGCAATCGCCCCGCCTTGATCCGACTGCTGCATACGACAGGCTTCGACCGTATTGTGCCTGTGCGCGAGACCGTCGAAGAGGCTGTCCTAGCCCTTGCTGAGTCGTCCGACTGAGCGTCTCCCTCGGGATTATCTGGCTGTCCTGCCAACCGGGTCACGACCATAGGCTGTTGGTGGTCGGGCCGTCCGAAGCCCTTCCGGACGAACCGCATGCACATCCGCCCAATTCTCCTCCGCCTCCTATCCGGCCTCATGCTGGCTGGTGTATTCCTAGGCTCAGTATCAGCTGGCTCGGTGGGTGCCGCCATCGAGACGCAAAGTGATGGCCAGCCCTTGCGGGTGGTCGACGTCGTTGAAGTGCACGGGTTTCTGGACCCGGTCCTTGTCGACATGTTGTCCAACACCCTCGAAGGCCTAGATCCGGCTGAGACGGTAGCTGTGGTCTTCCAGATTGACAGCACAGCTTCGGTGGTGGACGAAGGTGAACTTACTGGCCTCGCCGATCTGATCGTTAACGCTCCTGTCCCGGTTTCCTTCTGGATTGGGCCATCGGGATCGAAGGTCACGGGCCCGGCGTCCCGCTTGGTCGCCCTAGGCGATGACGTGGGGATAGCTCCCGGAGCACAATTCGGTGAGTTTGGGGCTCCCGTGCTGGGTGATCGGTACGGCACACCATTTGGCTTGCCAGATGACACCGGTTTAGTCACACGGACAGTTGGTTATGAGGAGGCCGTCAACCTCGGTATAGCTCGACCGTCCCCCGTCCTGCTTGAGCACCTGGTCGGCCTTCCCGGCTTTGAGGTTCTAAAGGTGACCGACGAAGACGGGTCCAGCTTGCAGCCGGTGACTCCGACTCGGTTCCGGCAACTTGACGTCGTCGACCAGTTCTTCCACACCGTAGCGAGCCCGGCTGTCGCTTATCTGCTGCTGCTGGTCGGTTTGGGTCTCTTGGTCTTCGAGTTTTATACGGCCGGCGTGGGAATCGCCGGTGTGATTGGAGCCATCTCTTTTTTGTTTGCCTCATACGGAATCGGTGTCCTGCCCGGTCGGGCATGGGCGGTTGGTGTCCTGGTCTTTGCCTTCATCGGATTTGCTATAGACGTTCAGGCTGGCGTGCCCCGACTTTGGTCGTTCATTGGTTCGGTTTCCTTGGTCGTCGGATCGGTGTACCTGTTCGAGGGAAATTCGTTCTCTTGGATCACACTGCTCGTAGGCGTGATTGGAACCATTGCTGGCGTTGTTGGTGGGATGCCGGCCATGGTCCGTACGCGGTTTTCCACTCCGACCATCGGACGGGAATGGATGGTTGGCGAGGTCGGCACCGTTGAAGAAAGTCTTAGCCCTAACGGCACAGTCCGTTTGCGTGATGCCATTTGGAGGGCTACTACCAATCGGGCTACACCGGTCGAATCAGGGGGCGCCATCCGGGTGGTGGCCGTGGATGGTTTGTGGCTTGAAGTCGAGCCAACTGAAGGTGCGGCACGCGACTACCGTCGCTGAACTAGTTGCAACCCTGCTTCGACTCTTTGTAACGGTGACCTCGCGCGCCATAGGTTCAGCGTTGTGCTCTGGCCGATGGTTCAGAAACGCTGAACAACGGGAGGTTTGGGGATGCCGGCTGACGGTGACTTCCGCGGTTGGCGGGCTAAGGCGGCCTGCCGAGGTTCTCAGGTGGTGGCTTTCTATCCACCAGCTACCGGTGAGCGACGCGACGAGAAGCGCCGGAGAGAACTCGAGGCCAAGAAGGTCTGCGACCAGTGCTCCGTTCTTGGGTGTTGTCTGGAGTTCGCCCTAGAACGTCGAGAGGTACACGGGATCTGGGGTGGGACCAACGAGATCGAGCGCCGTCTCCTGATCGATGCCTAATCGAAGATTTATTGGTTCGGTAGCCGGCCGGGGTTACAAATCAGGATTTCGGAAGCCTGGGGCCGGCTATACGAACATCGCCACGTCTTCGGGTTACGCCTGTTCCGTCCAGATGGGTAAGTAGGGGCATGGTATGCCTGCGGGTGTTGCCTGCCGCCTCCCGAAACGTTGACACGGTGAATCCGTCTGGTGCCTCGGCGAGAAGGCGCGCCGCCAGCCGACCTGCTGCTTCGATTGCCTCTGCGGCGTAGAAGATCCCCTCGGTCTCCACCACATCGCCCCGGCGAACCAATTCGCGTAATTCGCTTCGTTCGATCCCATCCGGCGGAGGTGGCGCGAAAGGACTAGCGGCCAAGGTGGCTAAGAACGGATGGTCAGTCAGCGGATCGACTGCTTTGGTGGGCATCAGGCGGCCAGCTTCTACCACCAGATCGTCGAGCAGATCGGCTGCGGCTCGTCGAAATGGGTCTAGACCAGCCAGATTGAGGCCCATTGGACCGGCATCATCGACAGCGGACCGGATTTCTTCGAGAGCCCTGTGCAGGACGCCTGGGTCGACCACCCAATTTTCAACGTCGGGTTGACGCCGTTCGCCAGTGAGACGCTCGAGGTCGTCGGCGTTGATCCAACCTCGCTCCCTCACCACTCGATCTACTGAGCGGTCCGGCAGAGCTCGAGATGCGCGTTCCACCGGATCGATGTCAAGTATCTCGCCACCACCGATGGTCTCGGATCGCCCGGACTCACGCAGTACGAACCGGTCACCGGGGATCAGCGGTAGGGGTTGCGGTAGGTGGAGGCGGACAAGTCCCTCAGTTCCTGGTTCGAGTGCGTCCGGACCAAGGATACGAACTCGTACTGGATGCTCGCCTGAGCCCACATAGAGGAGGTGGGCTCCGCGCCGTGAGACCGGATGGTCAAGTCTGTCGAGGATCCTGAGCGACGCATCTACCACCGTGGTGTGATGCCACTGGTCTGTTCTCACCAAGACATCGCCCCGTTCAACCTCGTCGTGCGCCACCCCAGCCAAGTTCACCGCGCACCGGCTCCCCGAGTGCATTTCCTCGTGTTCGGCATAGTGGTTCTCTAACGACCTAATCCGAACCGGGGATCCCTTCGGATGGATTGCCAATTCGTCGTGGACTCTTAGCCGTCCGCCGGTCAGTGTTCCGGTTACCACGGTGCCGGCACCACGGGCCGAAAACGAGCGATCTATCCATAGTCGGGGTCGGCCCCGATCAATGGCTGCTGGCGCTTTGGCCAAGAGGTCCCCGAGATTGGAGCGGAGAACGTCGAGACCGATCCCGGAAGGTGCGTCAGTTTCCACAATCGGCGAGCTAGCAAGAAATGTCTCCGCTACCCGTTCTTCCACCTCTAGGCGAGCTAAGTCAATCAGATCTCGGTCTGCCTGACCGACCTTGGTTAGGGCGATGACGCCATGATGGATCCCTAGGAGATCCAGGATCCGGAGATGTTCCTCGGACTGAGGCTTCCAGCCCTCGGTAGCCGCCACGACGAACAGGCAGGCGTCTACTGCACCGACGCCAGCCAACATGTTCTTTATGAAGCGGACGTGGCCAGGTACGTCGACGAGTGATAGCACGGCGCCCGATTCGAGAGTGGTGGTCGCGAATCCCAAATCGATGGTCAGACCGCGAGCTTTTTCTTCAGCAAAGCGGTCAGGGTCGGTTCCGGTTAGGGCCTTGACAAGGGTGGACTTTCCGTGGTCAACGTGTCCGGCGGTGGCGACGACGTGCACGTTCTCAGGTGAGGGCAGCTGGTTCGGCAGCGGGTTCGAGCGCGGCCACCGCAGAAGTGACGATCGGGTCATCGTCCGGGTGAACCGTCCGTAGGTCAATCACGGTGGTGTTGTCAGCCACCCGGGCAATGATTGGTGGGGATCCGGCACGCAGTTCGGCCACCCGGTCGCCAGCGAGCGCCAGTCCGGCCGAAGGGATTTCCACCCCAGGCAGCGTCCCACCACCGGGGACAGAGACTGTGTGGGTAGCTAGACCGGTAGCGATTTTCTTTGCCCGGGTCCAAAGGTCGTTGACCGAGACAGTAGCCATCCGCCAGAACGGGATTGCCGAGCCATTTCGAGACAGATATGCGAGCGCTAGGTCCTGAAGGGCGTGTATCACGAGTGATCCAGGTCTAAGAGCCCGGGCTAAGGGGTGTGCGGCACAGGATTCGACAAGATCAGCCCGTCCGGCGATCACTCCTGCTTGCGGGCCTCCGAGGAGTTTGTCACCGGAGAACGTGACCAGATCGGCACCAGCAGCGAGGGTTTGTCGGGCAGCGGGTTCGCCTTGGAGCCAAGCCGGTGGCCCGTTATCCAGCCACGGGCAGGCGGCATCCAAGAGTCCGGAACCAATGTCAGCCACTACCGGGATACCAAGACTTGCCAATTCGGAGACTGATACCGACTCAGTGAACCCTTCGATGCGGTAGTTGGACCTGTGGACCGACAGGCAGAGCGCGATGTCGGATTTCGGTCGCTGTATTGCGGCCGCAAAGTCGGCGACTCGAGTTCGGTTGGTGGTCCCAACCTCCACCAGATGCGCGCCCGATTGAGCCATCACTTCGGGGATTCGAAAACCGCCGCCGATTTCGACGAGTTCGCCTCGTGAAACTGCTACGCCCCGCCCTCGGGCCAGCGCAGCCATTGCCAGTAGGACAGCCGAGGCGCAGTTATTGACCACCAAGGCTGATTCGGCACCACAGGCTCTGGCTAGAAGGGCTGGTGCACGTTCCTGCCTTGAGCCGCGCCCCCCTGTTTCAAGGTCGAATTCAAGGGTGGTGTATCGCTGTCCGGCGAGACCGTCACCGATTGGATAGCCCCACGGGGCTCGGCCCAAGTTGGTGTGGAGAAGCACACCAGTGGCATTGACCACATCAGTTACAAGCGCCTTTTTCGTAGCTTCGGCGAGTGTTCGGGCCCTTATTTCAACTGAACCGGGATCGTGGTCCGTCATCGCTTCAACTACAGCGCTGCGTGCGGCGTCGATAAGTAAGGGATGCGGTAACCCAGTATCGGCAATGGAACGGGCAAGACGATCAATACTGGGAGGTCGACCGGTGCTTGGATCGACAGGCTTCGCATCTGGTTCGGCTTCAGGAGACATGCCCTAGCGAGGATAGGCCCACCACAGCCTGGTGGTTCCCGCTGCGCGGCCCATCAGTAGATGCCGACCTAGCATGGAACCGTGCTTTTCGTCCTATTTCTGGTCTTCCTCGTGACACCTGTCGTGGAGCTTTGGATCATTGTCCGTGTGGCCTCTTCGACAGGGGTGCTGAATGCCATTGGTCTACTGGTACTTGTCAGCGTGGTTGGCGCCTGGCTGGTTAAACGCGAGGGACTGGGCATTCTGCGTCGGATCGGTGAAGAAACCGGGCAAGGTCGGATTCCCGGAAAGGAAATCGTGGACGGGTTATTGGTGCTTTTAGCTGGCGCACTCATGCTCACCCCAGGCTTCATGACTGACGCTCTTGGCCTATCCCTGTTGTTTCCGCCGACCCGGGCGATTGTGCGAACCGTTGCTACCAGGAAGTTCGCTAGGTCGATTGCCAGCGGGCAGACATACATTCGTTTCAACTGGTGGAGCGGTGGAGCCCCGCCGGTCGCCGGTCGTGATACCGGCGGGCGCGAGACTTCAGAAGGAAAAGCCCTTGATGCCGAATCTTGGGAAGAGGATTCCGAGGGTCCTCAACCGGACAGGCTGCCCCGGTCGACTGACTAAGTGGGCCGGGTTACGGCTAGGTCCCGGAGGCCTCCAGTGCATCCTCTGCCGCCGCCAGCAATCGTGCTGAACATCCAGCCATGTCGACCGGTGGTGCGGCCTCATTGACGATGCGGTCCGCCAGCGCCTGGTAAGCATCCGATGCGGGGCCTTCACCGAGGGCCACGGGCTGGCCGGTGTCTCCACCTCCGGCTACCGCACCATCCAGTGGGATGTTGGCCAGCAGCGGTGCTCCGACCTCGTTGGCTAGGGACTCGCCGCCACCTGCTCCGAACAAATCATGCCGACTTCCGTCGGGTGCCACATAGGTGCTCATGTTCTCTACGACGCCAACGATTCTCAGATAGTTAGCCCTCCCCATATTGGCTACCCGGACGGCGACCTTCTGGGCAGCCAAGGCCGGAGTGGTTACGACAACCATCTCAGCCTGCGGGAGCATCTTGGCTAGGCCCATTTGCACGTCGCCGGTGCCGGGAGGCATGTCGATTATTAGATAGTCCATGGGCCCCCAGGCGACGTCCTCACAAAAGTGCTGAACGGCTCGGTTCAGGATAAGACCCCGCCACATCAGCGCAGATTCCTCGTTATCGACGAGGAAACCCATCGAGACGACCTTCAGGAGGCCTTCGCCAATTTGCATCTCGATTGGCTCGATCTTTCCTACCTCCGGCGATCCACCAAGCCGACCTTCTATCCCAAGCATCCGAGGAATAGAGAAGCCCCAAATATCGGCGTCCATGACCCCTACGGTGAAGCCGCGTCGGGCCAGCGCCGCAGAAAGGTTTACGGTGACTGAGGACTTACCGACACCGCCTTTTCCTGAGGCCACCATGAGGATCCGGGTGGTGGTCGGTACTTCGGTATCGGGAGCGTTTTTGCTTACGTTCAGCCGAGCGCGCGCCATGGCCTTGGACTTTTCCTCTGGTGTCAGTTCTTCCCAGGAAAGATGGACTGAGGAGACACCAGGTAGGCCACTTACTCGGGCACGGACCTCCCTTTGTATCTGAGCCCGTAAAGGACAGCCAGAGGTGGTGAGTGCGATAGTGACGTTGACCTGGCCGTCATCCGCGATAGCTACCGAGCGAGCCATGCCCAACTCGACGATGTCGGTACCCAACTCTGGATCGATGACGCCTCGGAGCACGCCCATGACATCCGCCTCGGAGGGCGAGGATGCAGGGGACGTGACTTTCTCGTCCATGTGCCCATCGTACGGCCGCGGATTGCGCACCGGGACGGTGGTATCGCTGCTTAGCGTCTGTTGGCTGCGAGGTTGTTACACTTTCGCGAGACCACCGACGGAAATCATGGGAGGGAATTCGATGATCACCCTGACCGATGAGGCCACCACCAAGGTGGGTCAATTGATTGCTGCTGAGGACGAGGCCGGTCTCGCTTTGAGAGTTGCTGTCCGGCCCGGTGGCTGTTCGGGCTTCAGTTATGAGATGTACTTCGACACCGAGAAAGCCGACGAAGACCTCGAGAAGGATTTCGGGGACATTCGGGTTGTGGTTGACCCGTCTAGTGCCCAGCTTCTGGAGGGGGCCACACTCGACTACAAGGATGGGCTGAACGAGGCCGGCTTCTCGATCGACAACCCCAACGCTCAAAGGACCTGTGGCTGCGGTCAGTCGTTTAGTTGATTCTTCTCTGATTACCTAACTTGAGTCTGACGGAGCAGAGCGACCAACAAGCCGACGTATCGGTTTTGATAATCCTGCGGGACAACCAGAGTTGGTGCCAACCATTCAGGTCGCGCTGGCCAAGGCTTCGGCCACCTCGATGGCATCCATAGTGAAGTGAATTACCGCTGTCACAGTGCCCGTGGCGTCGGCTACTAGAAGGCTGGGCTCAAAGTTCAGGCCTAGGGCGTCAACTACCGGGCTAAGAGTGAAGTTCCCAACTTCAGGTGCCACATATACCTCTGCGTGTACCACCGACCACGCTTCTTGGCCTTGGCGATTCTTCACTGCGTCAGCCAGTAGCCCGATGGTGGGGCTACAAACGTCTTGTTGGCAGAACCCCGGTGTTGACACGAGGAGCGCCGTTGGTCCATGACGTGCCGCCGCCTGATCCAGCGAAAGGACGTGGAAGTCGCACGGGCCATTGGGCGATGTGCAGATCGGATCCACTCCCAGGGGTTCGGTGATGGTAGGCGTAGCGACAATCGGTAGTAGGTCTCCGACCTGGACGAGATCTAGATCAGTTGGAGTGGCTAGCCGGAGATAATGAACGTCAGCGAGCGGCACACCATCGATTGAGCCGTCGACCACGTAGTCTCCTGGCTCGGGTGCTGTGAATCGGAATGGATAGTAGGGCGTAGCTTGGCCAAACCCATGGCGGGTAACGGTTGCCGAAGTGATGACTTCACCGGGATCTCCATCGGAGCCCAATGCTCGGAGAGTGAGTTCCATCGAATCGGGTGCGCCGTCGACCATGGGCCAGCCATCGGAATCCAACAGCACGTACGGGGCTCTTTGTGGGGTTTCGGCAACCAGCGCCGTGGGGGCCACGTAGCCATCGGCGAATCGGGCGCCTAGTCGCCTTCCGCCCGCGTCTGGTGCACGGATTGTCGCGGCCGGGGACGCTGTCTCCGGCGAATTTTTTCCGCAGCTAGCCAGTAAGCCAGTCCCGGAGGCAGCAGCTAGTGCGGCCAAGCCAGTCAGTAGGCGCCGTCGGGTTGGATCCACGGGGATGGGCTGCGAGGTGGATGTCAGGCGGGATTCATGAGCCATCGATGCCGACGGTAGTGCCGGCGGGGCACACTCATCGGATGGAGACATGTTTCTGATGGAGAGAGGCGAAATCGTTCGACTCGTCGTTGACGGTATTGAGGTCGAGATAGATGATGACGGTGGCACTCTGCTTGACGTCCTGCGAGGTCCGCTGGGTCGTCGGTCCGTCAAGGACGGATGCAGTCCACAAGGACAGTGTGGCTGTTGCACTGTGCTGGTCGATGGGCAGCCCCGGGTGTCCTGCGTGACGCCGCTTCGACGGGTGGCTGGTCGGGTCATCACCACGCTCGAAGGCTTGGCCGATGAGGAAGTTGACGCCTGGGCCGAGGCCTTCTGCACGGCCGGAGGCAGCCAATGCGGTTTCTGCACGCCTGGCATCGTGCTTCGGTTTGTTGGTCTGCGAGATTCGGCACCGGAAAGTCCACCGGCCCGTGACCGAGCAGCTCGGGCTCTGAATGCCCATCTGTGTCGTTGTACCGGCTGGCAGACGGTTCTAGATGCATGGGAGTTAGCTACCGGGGTTGAGTTGACCACGACCTCCGGGCCCAATCTCGGTGATTCCGAATCGGCGAATCGGCGAGCGACTATCGAGGGGCGGAGTTCTCAGGTCGTTGGTCCGGACGTAGTCCGGGGGCGGGGAGGCTTTGCTACCGATACGGCACCCGATGATCACTTGGTTGCTGTTCCCGGCAATGGCCCCTGGGAGGATCCAGATGCCTGGGTGATCGGAAACACCCTGGCTGAGGCACGTCGGAGGTCTGGGAAGGTCCAGGGACGACGAACTACCTCTGGAGCGGAGCCTCCACTGGAAGCTCCTGCTGGCGATTGGGACGCCGTGCTGCGGACTTGCTGGGTGGAACCTGCTCCACTGGAGACTGAGGCAGCTTGGTGTCTTCCCGGCGGCGACCCTGTTGGACCGCTCGCTAACGGCGGTGCCTTTGGAGCCAAGTTGAATTCGCCGCTGCTGGCCGTGGCCCGTGTATTGGCCGACCGCCATGGGCGTCCTGTGCTGATGGCCCCTTCACGCGAGGACACGGTCCGCCATGGAGCGAAAAGGCCACCGGTGGCTGGCGGGGCTCGTCGGGACGGTACCGGAGTGTTGCGCGTGGCTCGGACCTCGGGTATTACCGAGGCAGTTTCCCTAGTCGCGCCGAGCTTGGAGGTCGTTGAGGTCGACATCGCCGGCCCGCCCACTTCCTCAGCGCTGCGAGCCGCCGGCTGGGCTGAGGCGGTGGTGTTACTGACCGGTGCCGGCGCGCTGGAGGTGGGAGAGTCGGTGTGTTCTCCCGAAGGAGCGGAGGCGACTGCAGTGGTCGACCAGGATGGGATCCGGGTGACAGTGCAGTGCGGCCAAGTTCTTAACGGGACCGTTCTGCGGTCTTACTGCATCGGGGCGGCGCATATGGCTTGGAGTTGGATCACCTCCGAGAGCCTGTCGGTGGACCACATGGGTATGGTTCACGACCTCACAGTTCGTTCTTTCGGGGTAGTGGGGGCTCCTGAGACACCACGAATTTCTGTTGAGGTCATACCTGGTGACGGTGAACCGGTTAACGGTTCAGATGCAGTGTTTGCCGCAGTGGCCGCGGCGACCTGGTTACACCTTGGTGCTCCGCCTGATCTGCCCGGGGGCTAGCCGGAGCAAAGGCCACGTGGCAGGCTGCAGCCTGGTACGGAGGAGCTGTACCCGAAGCATCGGAGCCAACCTTGAACAAGCCCATCGGTCCCTATACCCCGGTCATGCGAGCCGGTGATCTCCTCTTCGTTAGTGGGCAGATCGGCATCATTGAAACGGTCAGTGATTCAGGACCAGTTACTGGAACACTGGCTGAAGGTGGATTCGGGGCTCAGGTGGCCCAGGCGCTGTCCAACTTCCAGGCTCAAGTCGAGGCGAATGGGGCCACGCTCGATCAGGTGGTGAAGACAAATGTGTTTCTGACCGACATGGGAAACTTTGCGGCCATGAACGAGATTTATTGCGATGCGTTCGGCGATCATCGTCCCGCCCGTTCGTGTGTGGCTGTGGCCGCGCTTCCGATTGGAGCCTTGTTCGAGATGGAAGGTGTCGTGCACCTCGGCTGAATCCCCAACTGATGGGTGGACTACTAGGCCGGTAAACGCCCAGCCATAGTGCGTCTGTCGGGTTCAGGATGGCAGAATACGGCCATGTTCGGAGCGGTTCTGATGGTTCTGCTACTTGTCATCGTGATACCAGTGGGCATCCTGATTAGTGGAGCGGTGGTTGCATCGCTGCTCGGTGGCCTACTGAAGAAGGACGCAGATGGCAGTCACGAGGGATCCGAACTTCTGGACCTTTCCGAGGCAAATCCCTACATGGGCTCCGCAGAATGAATCTTTGAGAAGTCGACGGCCTTGCAGATTAACCGACGCCCGACTGGGTGCGTTTTAGATCCCCCATCGTGACTGGCCAAAGCGGTAGCCCACTGACCGGACGGTGTGGATCAGTCCGGCATGCTCCTCCCCAAGTTTGGCTCGCAGACGTCGGATATGGACGTCTACGGTGCGCGCTCCGCCGTAGTAGTCGTATCCCCACACTCGGCTGAGAAGGGTCTCCCGTGTGAATACCTTCCCTGAGTGAGTGGCCAAAAACCTAAGGAGTTCATATTCCATGTAGGTCAGATCAACAGGCTGGCCGTCGACCGCCGCTTGGTAAGTCTCGAGATTGAGTGCCAGGGGCCCGTACTCAACAAGTTCCGGACGAGAACCGTGACCAGTCCGAGCGAAGAGATGTTCAATGCGGGCTCTCAACTCAATGGGCCTGAGTGGGGTCAGGCAAAAGTCGTCGAACAGGTCTTCTCGGAATTCCAGGTCTGCCAACTGCCCACCCCCAACTAGTAGAAGCAAAGGCTGAAGAGGCGCCTCTACCTTTCGAAGTTTTCGGCACAGGGCGAAGGCAGCCTCGGGGTCGCTATCGGCTACCACTACGGCGCCGGCCCACCCCTCATCCGGCTCCTGGGTAGCAGCAGCCTCTGCGTGCTCTACGGCCTTCCATGCCCAACCATCCAGATCCAGACACTGAGCTAACTCAGGTGGTGGTGGGTCTGGGAAGACGAGCAGTGGCTTCATAGCGTGTCGGCGGGTCTACTCACAGATTCCACCGTCCCAGTTTGCCCTCTTATGTTTGGTAGCACTCCGACGGGTTCTGCTAGGTCGAGCCAAAGGCTGGGCGGTGTGACTGGTCCAGAGCGTTTCACCAGTTCGGTAGGTATGTCTCAAGTTCGAATGGGGTGACTTGTCTCTGGTACTCGGTCCACTCAGCCCGCTTATTGCGGAGAAACCACTCGAAGATATGGTCGCCGAGAGCGCTTCTCACCAGCGACGATGCCTCCATCTCGTCAAGTGCCTCGGAGAGGTCATCGGGGAGGCTGTCGACTCCCAGGTTTCGTTGCTCATTCCGGCTCAGGTCGTACAAGTTGACCCGTGCCTCTGGTGGAAGGCTCATACCTTGCTCTATGCCGCTTAGGCCGGCGGCCAGAAGAACCGAGAAGGCGAGGTAGGGGTTGCAGGCTGGGTCCAAGGCTCGGTATTCGATACGAGTGGAGTCGACCTTGCCCGGCTTAGGAATCGGCACCCGGACTAGGGCCGACCGGTTGTTGCGGGCCCACGACACATAACGAGGGGCCTCGTAGCCCTCGTTGATCCGCTTGTATGAGTTGACCAACTGGTTGGTTATCGCGGTGATCTCGCGGGCATGGTGGAGTAGGCCGGCGATAAACGATCGGGCTATGTCAGAGAGTCCGTCTTCGGCGTCTAGGTCGTAAAACGCGTTCTTTCCTTCCTGGAACAGCGATAGATGAGTGTGCATGCCTGAGCCCTGAACGCCATTCATGGGTTTAGGCATGAACGTGGCATACACGCCGCTGTCCATGGCGATTTTTCGGACGGCTAGGCGCAGGGTCATGACCGAGTCGGCCATGGTGAGGGCGTCGGTGTATTGGAGGTCAATTTCGTGCTGGCTGGGGCTGTCCTCGTGGAATGAGTACTCAACTGGGATCGACAGGGCCTCCAGCATGTGAAGCGTCTGCTTACGGAGGTCGGAGGCCACATCGGTGGTCGTGAGGTCGAAATAGGAGGCTCGGTCGAGGGGAATCGGCTCAGTGCCGGCGTCAGCGAAATAGAAGAACTCCACTTCGGGGGCGCAGAACATTTCGAAGCCGGCTATCTGAGCTCGCTGCAGGTTTCGTCGCAGCACCTGACGAGGGTCACCTTCGAAGGGCCTGCCGTCCAGACTGGTGATGTCACAAAAGATGGTGGCCGACGGTTCATCGGGGTCAGCCCATGGCAGCAACTCAAATGTCGACGCATCGGGCTGGGCTAGTACGTCGCTCTCTTGGATGCGGCTGAAGCCGTCGATGGCCGACCCATCGAACTGCAGGCCCTCAAGAAATACGGTTTCCAACTCAGCTGGAGAGATGGCTACCGACTTGTGGCGGCCGAGTACGTCGGTGAACCACAAGCGAATCAGTCGGACACCGCGCTCCTCAACAGTGCGCAGCACGTAGTCCTGCTGGTCCCTGCGGCGCGGGTCGAGCCCTGTGCGCCCATCTGGAGTCATCCCGATTGCCGAATCGACCTTGTCGAACATGGCTTCATCATGCGGTCCGTGTAGTCCGATCACCAGCGCGGGCGACATTCGTTTACATGGTGTTCATACACATTGAACAAGAGTGAAACGGTGGTCGCCATAAGTTGTTCGTTGTCCGGCACCGAAGCCGGTATTCAGCTCCGGCCGGCCGGCCGCACGGTCGCGTCGGATTTCGCTCGACCTAACTAACCCGACTTCACGAAAGGGACACCGATATGGCCATTAGGGCTGAGTACATCTGGATAGACGGCACCGTTCCGCTGCCATACGTCCGCTCCAAGACCAAGATCATCAACGACGCCTCCAACCTCCCGATCTGGGGTTTCGACGGTTCGAGCACCAACCAGGCGCCTGGTGACAACTCGGATTGCGTTTTACGGCCGGTGTTTTCCTGCCCAGACCCGATTCGCGGCGGCGACGACATCCTTGTTTTGTGCGAGGTGCTCCTGCCTGACGGAAACATGACCCCACACCCATCCAACACGCGAGCGGCTTGCGTTGAGGTATATGAGAAGTACGCCGATCAGGAGCCACTTTTCGGGATCGAGCAGGAGTACACGTTTTTCCTTGAGGGTCGTCCGTTGGGTTGGCCTGTTGAGGGTTATCCGGCCCCGCAAGGGCCCTACTACTGCGGTGTAGGTGCCATCGAAATCGCGGGTCGGGACATCGTCGAGGCCCATACAAAGGCCTGCATGGATGCTGGTCTGGCTATTTCGGGCACCAACGCCGAGGTGATGCTCGGCCAATGGGAGTTCCAGATCGGTCCTTGTAGCACGGTGTCAGTGGCCGATCAGGTCTGGATGGCTCGGTACCTGCTTTATCGCATCGCCGAGAACTTCGGCGTGGATGCTTCGGTTGCAGCAAAGCCCATCAAGGGCGACTGGAACGGCGCAGGTGCACACACGAACTTTTCCACGAACGCGATGCGTGAAGGCTATGAAGCCATAATCGCGGCATGTGAGTCCCTCGGTGCTGACGGAAAGCCGGCAGAGCACATTGCTGGCTACGGCTTGGGCTCCGAGGAGCGGCTCACCGGGGCCCACGAGACCCAGCGTTTCGATCAGTTCAGCTATGGCGTTTCCGACAGGGGCGCTTCGATCCGGATCCCATGGCAGGTGCATCTGGACCAGAAGGGCTATATCGAAGATCGGCGCCCAAATGCCAACATGGATCCCTATGTGGTCACGCGATTGATCACCAACACCTGTTGCGAGGCCCTAGCTAGTTGACTCAGAGATTGGTTGATAGGAACGTTTACCGGAAGGTAATTCTCTGTTAGGAAACTAAATCAACGATGACCAAATGCCCGACCTAGGGGCCGCTCAGTCGAAGGTCTCGACGGAGCGCCGATGGCATGAACTCGATGCCCTGAGGGCTTTCGCCATGCTGCTCGGAATCGGTCTGCATACTTCGTTGGCCTTTTTTCCCTCCTTCTGGCCCGTTCAGGACGAGGAGGCCAGTTTCGGTGGCCCCTTCGACGAGTTCCTGATCGGTGTCCACGGTTTTCGGATGCCATTGTTCTTTTTACTGAGCGGATTCTTCACCGCAATGCTCTGGAGAAGGCGCGGCACGAAGCCGCTCGTGTACCACCGGGTGCGCAGAATCGTGCTACCTCTGGCTCTCGGCTTGGTGACGATCGTTCCAGCGGTTGACTGGGTATCCGAGCGGGGTATCGAGTCAGGTACCGAGAAATGGGCGATGACTG
>CETM01200366.1_pt1 | contig 21430 bp, 21 predicted proteins | sample 361451 | NCBI WGS metagenome assembly CETM01 (sample SAMEA2622690, study PRJEB7988) | marine metagenome | isolation source: saline water (ENVO:00002010), including
GACTTCGGATCAGAGGGTCGAGGGTTCGAATCCTTCCCGGCGTACCATTACCTCTACCAGTGTTCATGAGATATGTGAGCAGAAATGTTTGCTAAATTTCTAGGCTGGTCAATGTCTAATTCTCTTTTTTGTGCAATTATATGAAAGATAAAAAAACATATTTACCCAGATGCAAGTTTTACTAAGTACGTAGCAGGGTGTAATTTGAGGAGATTTTAACTGCTGTCAAATGCTTACGACGTACTGGGTCAATTGGAACAAGATGGAAACACAGAAAATGAATGCAGATGTGATTGTTATTGGCGCTGGCATAGTGGGGTGTTCGGCTGCTTTCCATCTTGCGGAGGCAGGTATTTCTACCTTGGTCTTGGAGAAAGGTGAAATCTCTGGTGAAGCATCAGGGGTGAATATGGGAGGACTTGGAGGAACAGGTTGGGGCAAATCTCCTTCACTGCAAGAACATTTGACAATGGGCAGTTTGGATATTTTTAAGAGGTTACAAAACGAGCTAGGATATGATCTTGAGTTCCGCCAATCTGGCTCTTTTACGGCTGTCCATAATGAGGCGCAATATGCCTACGCTAAGGAACAAGTACTGGAGGGACAAAACAACGGATTCAGCCTTGAACTAATGAGTTCATACGAAGCTAGAGCTCTAGAACCTGAGCTGAGCATAGATATGCTTGGATATGTATATAGTCGCTTCAGAGGACAGGCTGATCCATTAAAAACTACTCGGGCGTTTGGACAAGCCGCAATTCAGGCGGGTGCGACGATAGAAACGGATACCGAAGTTACGGCGATGAAGCCTCAGAACAAAGCGTGGAAATTAGAGACTAACAAGGGCTTCTACGAGTCAGGAGTTGTTGTTTTTGCGGCTGGTGCATGGAGTAAGGCACTCGGAAAAATGGTAGAGGTAGAAATCCCAATTGAACCAGTTGTTGGTCAAATGTGGTCTACAGAACCTCTTCCTCCGAGAGTTTTTGGGACAATTGGCTCGTTTGAATCTCGGTTTCACTGGAGTGAAAATTTGTACGCCGACATGAGATCTCCCCCCGAACTAACTCATTCAGGAGACCAACGTTTGACAAGACATCTCTACGGTAGGCAAAGGAAGAGCGGTGAAATCATATTTGGTGGCGATAGAAGAACTGCTGGCTTTAATAAAACCATTGAAGACTCAGGAATTGAGGTCAACAAGGGACATGCTATAGAGATACTACCGTTACTTATCGATCTTCCTATCGTGTCTACTTGGTCAGGTCTTATGCCATTTTCAATAGACGGAAATCCGATTATTGGGCGTGTGCCACATAATGAAAATTTATTCGTCGCAACTGGGCTGGGATCCTCAGGGTTCGGAAGAGGGCCAGGTGCCGGTAGGTTAATCGCAGACTTGATTATAAAGGGGGTTGCTCATCCTGTTTTACAAGAATCTGATCTGGCCCGATTTACTGGTTGAACCTTTTTAGTTGTAATCACTTGAGCCCACGTTGTTTTCTTTGTTTCCGGAATGAGCGCTCTTAACCTATAACTCGTCAAAGTGGAAATATGGTGCACCTAGTACACGTTCCCTATTTTTCCGTTTATTGTTCAGTATTCCAATTGTGGAAACGGGTCGATTTAGGGTCGAATCTTCGTTCCATTATTTCAAGTGCTTCAACATTGCTATCAACTAGAATTGCATTTCTACCAGAGTTCAATGCTGCTATCCCTGTAGTTCCACTTCCTGCAAAATAATCTAGTATCAGATCTTCTGGGTTTGAATGCACCTTTATAATTCTATTAATAATTCCTAGTGGTTTTTGTGTAGGGTACCCAGTTTTTTCTTTGCTGTTTGGGCTAACAATAGTGTGCCACCATGAATCAGTTGGAATCTTCCCTTTCGCAGCTTTTTCTGGACCAACTAAACCTGGAGCCATATAGGGAATTCTGTCAATATCGTTATATCTGAAGGTAAAATTGTTGGGATCTTTTGCATACCAAAGGATATTATCATGTTTTGCTGACCACTTTGTTTTACTTTTGGCGCCGTAATCGTATGACCAAATAATTTCATTTATAAAAGAATCTCTACCAAATATTTCATCACACATGACCTTTGCATAATGAATTTCTCGATAGTCAAGGTGAAGAAAAAAACTTCCATTGGGAGCCAAGATTCTTTTAGTTGCCTCCACTCTCGGTCTTAAAAAGTCGATATAATTATCAAAAATATCGGAGTAACTCTTTTCACCAAGTATTTCAGTTTTATAGGTATTACCTTTGAATCCTTTACGGTCACCTTTTTCAGAACGAGTAGTTTTTATACGGGTACGTGATTGGATTTTTCCAGTATTAAATGGTGGATCAATATAAATTAAATTAACGGATTCTGATTTGATTTTTTTTAAGATATCTAAATTATCACCAAAATGGATATCTGCTGTTGGATTCATATGTCCCCTCAAATCTTTGATGACAATTTGATAGGTCTTTCTGGGGTAAAATATCTTTTGCGTACTTTATCACAATAGAATGATGCAAAATTAACTATTGATCATTATTTTTAGATCATGACACTCGAGCAATTAGTAATTGGGCTTATACGTTTAACAGGATCATTGTTAGTTCTGCGATGGGTGTTTGTGGGTGCTATTTTAGCGATCTTAGTAGATTTTTCTGATCTATTTTGGATGGGTTTTCTTGATTTAGGTGGCATTCCAAATTATCAAGCTTTTGATAAGTGGCTTGATTTGATATACATGTTTGCATTTTTCACTGTAGCGATGAAATGGTCAGGTTATGACAAATCTGTCTCAATAACTTTGTTTGTTTTTAGGATGATTGGTTTTACTGCTTTTGAGTTTACGCATATTCGATTTTTATTATTTATTTTTCCAAACGTCTTCGAATTTTGGTTCTTATTTGTCGTTGCGCGAAAATACTATCGACCGAAACAAGTAATGACTTTGAAAAATACATGTCTGGTTTTATTAATTTGTTTAATATTAAAACTTGGTCAAGAATGGATACTTCATGGTGGTAAATATCTAGATAGCTTTACATTTTTTGAAGCAGTAGAAAGCATTTATGATTTTTTGATTTTTTGGAAATAGGTCTCCACCGATTATGGTTGTGCATCCGTAATCAATTTTGACATCCTTGATAGTCTTCTCAGAGTTTGTATTATGCTTAGGACAATTAATCGCAGTAAGTAATAATTGAGAATAGATAGGTGAAATCAAATATGCGTATCATTTCAACACTCAGATCCGTACTTCGGTTTAAAAAATTTGAACGTGATCCTGTACTAAGACGGCTTCAATCTGTGGCGAATGTTTCAGATCTTCGTACGATTTCAAAAAGGCGACTTCCAGGGGGTGTATTTGATTATATTGATGGTGCAGCTGAAGACGAACTAACATTGCAGCGTAATAGTGCAGCATTTCAAGATGTTGAATTTAAGCCTCGTGTATTTAGAGATGTTAGTTCTATTTCGCTAAAATCAACACTTTTTGGAAAGGAATTAGATTTTCCCCTTGTTATGGCGCCTACAGGATTTGGACGAATAGCTAATTCACAAGGTGAATTAGCAGTAGCACGTGCGGCTGATCGTGCTGGAATTCCATATACGCTTTCAACTCTAGGGACCCGATCGATAGAAGAAATTGCTGCGGTTTCACAAGGTAGAAAATGGTTTCAAGTTTATGTATGGCGTGATCGTGAACTAGTTCGTGAGATGCTTGAACGTGCTATAGCAGCTGATTTCGAAGCAATACAAATAACAGTAGATACTGCAATTACTGGTCGACGTGAGCGCGATGTAAAGCATGGTTTCACGCTTCCACCTAAAATTGGTTTAGGCACGATAGTTGACGGAGCTTTGCATCCAGGTTGGACTTGGGATTTTATAACAGCTGAACCTATTTCATTCGCGAATGTAAATGGACAGATCGTTGGTGATGGATCTGATCCTATAACATTGGCTGATTATATCAATTCGCAATTTGACCCTAGTTTGTCATGGAATGATTTGGAGTGGTTCAGATCCATATGGAAAGGTCCAATTATCATAAAAGGAATTCAAACCGTTGAAGATGCCAAAATTGCAGCTGATATGGGTATTGAAGGAATAGCACTATCAAACCATGGAGGACGTCAATTAGATGGGGCACCAGCACCATTTGAACTGTTGGAATCTGTGGTTCAGTCTGTAGGTGGTGATATTGAAATTCTTTGTGATGGCGGAGTTAGAAGAGGAAGTGATATAGCAAAAGCACTTGCACTTGGAGCCAATGCATGCATGATTGGTAGAGCTTATTTATATGGATTGGGGGCAGGTGGTGAGCGAGGAGTCGATTTTGTGCTTGATCACTTACGTGAAGGGTTAAAACGTACAATGATGTTGTGTGGTGTGGCCTCACTATCTGAACTAAGACCAGAATTACTTCGTATGCGATCCAAGTAATTGTTTTGGAGGTTCTGATGGCAAAGTTTCGTAAAGGTGAACCATGGTTACCTGCATCGGAATATGCAAAACAATTTTCTGGTATTGGTGTTAACTTATTGGTTAGTGATATGCAGAAGGCTATTATATTTCATGAAGAAGTCCTCAATGTTGAAGTTGTCTATTCAGATACGGATTTTACTGCATTGAAAGGCTACGGATCAGAATGGATGTTACACGCAGATCATACTTATGATAATCATCCATTATTGACACAAGTTTCTTTAGATCAGGGACGTGGTAAAGGTATAGAATTACGTTTACATGGTTGTGACCCAGATGAAGCACAAGAAAATGCAAAAAGGTTGGGCTTTACTATTTTAACTGAAGTAAATGATAAAAATCATGGTCTACGTGAGGTATATATTTTTGATCAAGATGGGTACATTTGGGTACCTGATATACCTGTTTCCCGGAAGTTCTGATGTAAGGAGTATTTGATGTCAGAAAAAATGACAGGCAAAAAAGCTGTATTAGAAATGCTTTTAGCTGAAGGCGTGGAGTATATTTTTGGTAATCCTGGAACAAGTGAAGGGCCACTTGTCGATATGTTAGATGATTACCCAGAATTAAAATACATTATGTCTTTGCAGGAAAGTGTTGCTGTTGGAATGGCTGAGGCATATGCAAGGTCAAAAAAGACAACAGCTTTTGTCAGCCTTCATGTTGATAGTGGACTTGCTAACGGCATTGCCTTGATGTTGGATGCACTCAATACAGGTACACCAATGGTTGTAACCTCAGCAAATTATGATGCGCGTAAAATTAATGAAACTAAAACCGATCTAGCAGAGCTTGTTAAACCAGTTACTAAATGGGCGGTTGAGCTCAATTTACCCGATCAAATTCCTAGTGTTATGCGCAGAGCTTTTAATGAAGCAAATAGTCATCCTAAGGGACCTGTATATGTGGGTTTTACTGCTAATGCGCTTGAGGGTATTGCTGAAATGAATATTGTTCCTTCGACTAAGATTCACAGTGATGTCCTTCCTAATCCAGAGGGAATTAGTGAAGCTGTCGAATTGCTCAGTCAGGCGAAAAATCCAGTACTAATGGTTGGTGATCGTGTTTCTGACGATGTTGCAGTAGAAGAAGCTATTGAGGTTGCAGAATTATTAGGTATGGCAGTATTTCAATCGCGCGGGGCAGAGGTTTCATTTCCGACAAGCCATCCACAGTACTATGGGATTCATTCATTGCGTGCACAAAAATCCAGAGATTTGTTGAAAGAATTCGATGTTGTTTTATCCGTTGGCATGGATGCATTTGATGAATTGTTTTATTGGGGTGATGTCATATTAAGTGATACTCAAAAATTGATTCATATTGACCCTATACCAGGACGTGTTGGCAGATCAGAACCTACAGATGTAGGTATTATATCTAATTGTAAAACTGGTTTACGTGCATTACTTACGGAATTGCCACAAAAAATTGATGAAAAATTAGTGAATGCTAGAAAGACTCAAGTTCTAAAAGACGTGAAGTCATCCCGTTCTATATATGAGTCATCTGTTGGGGCAAAATGGGATAGTATTCCCATGTCTCCAGCTAGGATGATGTTTGAATTAGCAAAAGCTATTCCAGAGAATTCAATTATTATTGATGATTCTCTCAGTAATAGAGCTGCAATGCGCTATTACTTTCCCGCTAGTCAAAGGGATGATTTAAGAGGAGTTAGAGGTCAATCTATTGGCGGTGGAATCGGTGCAACAATGGGAGCTAAATGCGCATTTCCCGATAGACCAGTCTTTGGCATTATTGGTGATGGTAGCGCTATGATGACTGTTCAAGGTCTCTGGACAGCTGTTAATGATGATATTCCATGTATTTTTGTCATTTGTAATAATGGAATGTATAGAATATTAAAAGTTAATTTCAATATTTATCAAAAAGAAATATTGCATGAATTGGAACCTTCAGGAGAAAATCTTCTTTATTCAAATTTCGATGCTCCATTTAATCTTGCAACTATTGCTGAAGGGATGGGACTTTATAGTGAAAGAGTCAGCGATCCTAATGAAATTACTCACGCAGTAAATCGTGCATTGCAGTCAGGTAAACCATCACTTCTCGATATCGTTATAGATGGAGAAATACAGTAGGTGTTATGAAAAATATCGAAGAGCTACGGTTAGCTATTGAGGTGAACCGAGAACATTTCACTAATGCCCTTAAAAATAGTGAAGTTGACTGGAATAGTGGCAATCAATCCCAATGGGGCCCTAAAGCTATTTTTGAACATGTTTTAGATACTGAGATATGGTATAGCAATTGTATTTCGAAAGTACTTAATAATACTTCACACAAGTGGGAAACGAGATCATTGCCTAACCTTGATGATGCTATGCAATTACAGCAAGAAGTTATTACTCTTGTGGGCAGTGTATTTTCAATAATTGAGCAAGAAGATTTGGGGAAGTACGTAGAAATGTATCGTGAATATTCACATGATATTGCAGGTGTTCTGCAAGCTTCAGCGGATCATTTCATAGATCATATGCAGCAAATAAATTCTATAGATTCCTCAGTTTTTGACTGATTGGAATATAAGTTTCATGAATTCTGTTGAACAATTAAGGACAGATAAGCTTCCTATTCTTGCGAGAGTTGTTCCACGTACCTTTTTCTATGGCTGGGTCATAGCAATAGCAATAGGTGTGCAGATGATATTTGTTCAAGGAATTGGGTATTACGCTCTGTCTGTTTTCCTAGGGCCGTTGCAAGATGAACATAATTGGTCTAACGCTTTCGTTAGTGGAGCAATAGGTATGTATTTTGTTGTAACTGGTATTACAGCAGGTATCGTAGGTCCATTTGTAGATCGTCAAGGCTCCATTAAGTTTATGGCTATTGGATTTACCTTAGTAGGGTTATCTACGATTACTATTGGTTTTATCAAAGAGCCTTGGCAGTTATATGCTGTGTTTCTCATACTTGCTGTTGGGTTAGGTATGTCAGCTAATGTTGCAACGAACGCTATTATTACACGTTGGTTTGTATATAAACGTGCGCGTGCTATTACAATTTCATCCACAGGAATTTCTCTCGGTGGTGTTTTATTTGCACCATTTGGTGCATGGCTTGTTACTCAAGGTGGCCTTCAATTGGCTGCTCCTGTGATGGGGGTTTTGGTTCTGTTAATTGCCTTACCAGTACTTTGGTTTGCAATTATTTTTGATCCTAGACAGTTGGGTGCTACGCCTGACGGTTTGGATGCTGATCAAATTCCAACATCGAGAAATGTACAGTTAGACTTTGAGGCACAGAACAGAATTTGGACACGTACAGAGGCTTTACGTACATTTTCATTTTGGGCCATCCTGATATCTTTTACCCTTGTCCTAATTTCTCAGACAGGATTTGTTATTCATGAAGTTGTGTTTTTGGAAGATCGCTTTGAATCAAAAACAATGGCTGCGGTAGCGCTGAGTCTTACGGCTTTTGCAAGCATTGTTGCCAGATTATTTGTCGGAATGATTGCTGATAGTATGGATAAAAGGCTCTTGACTTCTGCTTTATTTATTTTACAAGCTTCGGTGTTGTTATTAATTACACGTGTTGATGGTACGGTTTCAATTTATCTATTGACCTTTTTATTTGGATGTACAATTGGGAATATTTATATGATGCAAACTCTTCTTGTTGGAGAAATTTTTGGAATGCTTTCATTTGGTTCTGTTTTTGGGATTATTGCTATGTCCGGTCAAATTGGTAGTGCGATGGGGCCATTAATAATTGGATTTCTTGAGGAATATACGGGTGGTTATGATCTTCCACTTACCTGTGTTGCAATTACTACTTATTTAGCAGCGTTTGTCGTATTAGTAGCTCGTCCTACAGTAATTATCCATCAGGTGTCATGAGCGTTATCCGGTCGATCACTCCTAAGATTGAATGAATTTGAACTTGATCTCCAATTTGAATGTCTCCATCGATCATGTCTGAAGAAAGTCTCGCCTGAATGGGTGAATTATCTTCAATGGATGTCAGCAAGATTTGGTAATAGCGTGTTCCATGCAATTCATAAGGTTGTAATTGTTTTACTATTGCCAGCATTTTTCCCTCTTTAAATTAGAAGTAATAATCCAGAGATTGAAACGCAAGCGTACAGTATTTGCGAGAAATATGCGCCTTTTATATACGTCGACAACTTTTTTCCTATTAGTAGCGTAACGATTCCGAGAGGAAGAAATATTAGATAGTAAAAGATAATTTGAGAATTCCACATTCCAACTATACCGTGTCCAACCCAAATTAATATGGCTGAAGGTACAAAATATGCTTGTAAAGTTGCACGAAAAATTTCTGGCGGCCAGCGACGTAATGCCCCATATATTACTATTGGCGGTGCATTGGTATTATAGGCACCGCCAAGTATCCCACTAAGGAAACCCATACCTATGCCTAATAGATTGTTATTTATCTGGAATAAAGTGGGTTTTAATAAATTATATAGTCCGAATAGAAGGAATAGTATTCCAAAAATTTTTTGGAGTAGTAAACTAGGTACATAATTTAAGATAAAGAGTCCTACAATTATCCCTGGTAGCGATCCTATAAGTAATATTGTTGCTTCACGCAGGTATAAGGCTTTCCACTCTGTCAGCAACAAAAATATTGCATTAGTTACTATTACAAAACCTACTAATGCCGTTGCATCTTTAATACCCAGTGCCAAAGTTAAAGATGGCATCGCAACGAGAGCTGCACCAAACCCTAATGAACCATAAACAAAAGTTGCACATAGCAAGATGATGATTACTACAAAAAATTCCATAATCCTAGACTAAAGTATGTTGGCAAAATATAGAAAAAAAAAGTATTCCGTTCGTGTATGCTAGGGTGTAGGAGAATTTTGATGTCAGAAGTATTAGAAAAAAACGATATAGATCAGATCGCACAAAATCTGAGTAATTGGGGGAGATGGGGTATTGATGATGAACGTGGCGCTCTCAATTTTATCACTACAGAAATTAGAAGTGCTGCACTAGATCTTATTAGAGATGCAGTCGTTGTAAGTTGTTCCCTACCATTACCTGTAGAACCTCAACCCGGTAATCCACGCCCTGTTGAACATCACGTTCTGCGGGGTGGTGACGTAGCTTCTCGTGAAGGACTTTCATTTTCTCTTGACTACTTTTCCATTGCATCACATGGTATGTCAACGACTCATCTTGATGCACTTTGTCACGCCTTTTCGAATGGAAAAATGTATAACGGTTTTGATCAGAATGAAGTTCGTAGTGATGGTGCGATGAAAAATAGTATTATGGCTGGACAAGATGGAATTGTTAGCCGTGGAGTTCTATTAGATATTGCTGGTCTTAAAAATGTTGACTGGCTTGAACCAGGGACTCCAATTTATCGTACAGATTTGGAAGAAGCTGAACGAAGACAGAATATCTCTGTTCGGGAAGGAGATATATTGTTGGTTGGTACTGGTCGTGATTTACGACGTGCATCAGTTGGCCATTGGGACGCTCGTACTGGTGGTGGTCTTGCTGGATTATATGCTGACTGTTTACCTTGGTTACACAATCGAGGTGTTGCGGTACTTGGATGTGATGGTGTTTCTGATGTTATGCCTAGTGGCATTGAAGGTTCACACCAACCAATACATGAGGTAGCAATCGCACATTTCGGGATTCATATTATTGATAATATGGCGCTCGATCGGCTAACGACAGTTTGTCGTCAAAGAACACAGTATGAATTTGCTTTCTTTTTATCTCCATTACGTTTGGAGCGTGGAACCGCATCACCTGTCAATCCGTTAGCAATTTTTTAAATCAAAAGGGGAATGTATTGTATAACTCTGAAAGTGAGCTACCGTATCAACATAAAATGAAAGATGTCATTCATACACGCAACGAACAACATTGGATGTCTGCTGTTCACGTCTTGCCATCTGAATATCATTATTGTTCGCATAAAGAATTTCTTCGTACTGTCCTCGCTGATAGGTTCATTCAGCATATAAGATGCTCTAAGTGCCTTTCACCTTTCGGGAGATTGCGTACGAGAAATTCTCTACATATCTATCACTGATCATGTATATAAAGCTTGCTGACGTAGTCAACAGAAGCTATACGAGAGGTTAATATGGTGAACAAAAGAAAAGTTATCGAACTTAGCCACGTCGAAATTCAAAATCTATTAAGAACAGAGCGTGTATTGCAAGTGGCTAGTATCAATAAAGATGGAACACCTCATCTTGCTCCAATGTGGTTTGTACTAGAAGAAGATGATTCTCTTGTGTTTACAACATATGGTCGATCACAAAAAGTGAAAAACTTAGAACGTGATCCACGAGTAACATTATTAGTTGAATGTGGTGAAATGTATGATGAATTACGAGGGGTTGCGATTGATGGTGTTGCTGAAATAGTTCGAGATCCTTCTCAAACAGCAAATGTCATGGAATTGACACGTCTTAAAGATCTAGGACTTGGTCTAAAAAGGGAACCTTCGAATAAGACAAAGACTGAATTACCTCCAGCGGCATATAAACGTGTTGTTGTAAGAGTATTTCCAAAACGATATCGTTCATGGGATCATAGTAAAATATAATTGATTGTTATGAGATTTCAGTAAAGGATTTATAGTTTTTTTGCTTCCGCTTTTTTAACTAAAATTTTTGTAATCCCATTGAAAATTCTTGGGTGTAAAGGAAGTAAAATATACCAATAAATCAATCCTAAAATTCCCCTTGGGTGGAAACGCGCTACAGTCTTTAATCGACTTGACTGAGAAGTTATAGCCTCGAGTTGGAATTCAAGTACCGCTCGTCCGGGCAATTTCATTTCTGCAAGTAATGTCAATCTTGATTCAGGTTCAACTCTTACCACTCTCCAAAAATCTAAGACATCACCTACACGTAGTTCTTTAGCGTGCCTCCTTCGCCTCCGCATTCCGGGTCCACCGAAGATACGATCTAAAATACCTCGCATCCGCCATAACCAAGAATATGCATACCAACCATTTGGTCCTCCGATACGAATTACTTCATCCCACAAGTCGTTCACAGATACCTTTGCTATTTCTTGCGCATGTTGTTGTTTACTAAAAAAAGATTCTTCACTGATAAATCCAGGATATGGTAACGCTGCGCTTGCCCAATGCACGCTAAGGCTTGCACTACGTTCTGCTTCCATTGCAGTTTTTAATGATTCTTTATAATTGTGTAATTTGCGCGGTAATAAATTTTGTATGGAGGCAGTGTCCGCTAATAAATCCCACTTCAAACCGTCAATCAATGGACGTGCAATACTACTAGGGACTGCAGTAACAAATCCTAGCCAATAAGATGATAATCTCGTCGTTAATACGGGTACACGGATTACGTGGAGTGGTCTTTGAATTTCTTTAGCGTAAATGCGTATCATTTCTTCATAGGTGAGGATTTCTGGTCCTCCAACATCATAAATTTTTCCAAGTGTTTTTTCAGTATCGATAACGTGGATTAGGTAGTATAAGAGGTCATCTAATGCAATTGGTTGTGTGCTTGATTGTACCCATCTCGGTGTGATCATGATGCGTAGATGATTGACCAAATCACGAATTACTTCGAAACCTGCTGAACCTGGGCCTACGATAATTCCTGCGCGTAATTCTGTAACAGGAACATCGCCTTTGTTAAGTGTATTACCAGTTTCTTCTCGTGAAGAAAGATGTTCGGATGCAGTACCTACTGGTTGTAATCCACCTAAGTAGATTATTCTCTGGACTTTGTGTCGGCTTGCAGTTTCTCTAACATTTAGCGCAGCCTGTCGATCTTTTTCTGCATAATCTTTTCCACTTGCCATTGAATGGACAAGATAATAGATAATCTCAATGTCTTGTACTGCTTCGTCTAAACCTTTTCTAGAAAGTATGTCAGTTTCTACAATCTCGACATTTTCCCAGTTACGGCCTATTAAGACTTCACGATTTCTAGATGCAGCTCTTACAGCATGCCCTGCCTGTACTAATCCTGGAACAAGATGAGTTCCTATGTAGCCACTTGATCCAAGAACGAGAATTTTTGCCATCAGTTAACGGTATCAAGGATTTTTAAGTTAGTGCTTAATGTATTTACTAAATAATAAACTTTCACTAATTGTGATTTGTGCGGAGTATTCTTATTTAAGTTAATTACTTTTTTTTAAAAAATATTCATTGTGTTAATAGCTTTTAATTTTTGGTTCTATATATTGATAGAATTAGAGATAGCTGAGATATCTCTAATTAGATAGACTTGTCAAGATCGCAAATTTTTACTTCCCGAGTTTGGAATTGATGTGAGTATCGAACACCGATCGCTCGTTTTGAATCAAAACTACGAACCTCTCAATGTTTGTTCAGTTAAAAGAGCTTTCCTGCTTGTTTTTAATGGTAAGGCAGAAGTTCTGGAGATAGGTACAGAGCCTATATATGGTGTTGGTGATGTAGAATATGAAACTCCCTCCGTTATTCGGTTGCAGTATTTTGTTCGTCGTCCTGTGCCTCAACGACGTTTATCACGGCGAGAGGTTTTTGCCCGTGACGCTCACACCTGTCAATATTGTGGACGCCATAGTAATTTAACTTTGGATCATGTTATTCCTCGTCATAAAGGTGGCCCACATACTTGGGATAATCTCACAACAGCCTGTCAAAGATGTAATCATCAAAAAGGTGGGAGAACTCCGCAAGAGGCAAAAATGCCATTGATAACTCAGCCTCGTCGTCCATCGGTTAATTCTGCAGAACTATTTATTATGTATTTGGATAATTATAGTGAATGGGAACCATTCCTAACTGGGTGGGTAAAAAAAACAAATCGGGAAATGCAGTATGCGTCTTAGTTAGAGAGAAGGGAATATGAGCTTTACAGAAGCTATTAGTTCAGGCTTTCAGAATGCATTTGATTTTAAAGGTCGTGCAGGTGTTGGCGAAATTTGGAAATGGATCCTTTTTACACTTTTAATTGGGCTTGCTGTCGATATTGTAGTTATAAGTCAATGGGGCGATGCCTCTCCCTTTAGATTGCTTGATGACCTGATCTTGTTGATTCCAAATATTTCAATAGGTGTACGTAGACTTCATGACACTGGGAAAAGTGGGTGGAGATTGTTATGGATGCTGACCATAGTTGGCTTTCTTTACATTATTTATCTCTATGTCCAACCAAGTGATAAAACATCAAATAAATATGGTGAACCTCCAGTAGGTGCAAAGAAAAGTGATTTTGTTGAGGGTGCTCGTTTCACACGGGAAAAATAATCGTTAGTTGTAAGATATTTTTCTAAAATTAACGTCTATTCGATGGGGATAAATGATATGGAAATTTATGGCACAGTTGATCCAAAATTTGAAAGCGTTCGTGAGGCTTTTCTTCAGAATTTTCAAGAAAACTCTGAAGTAGGTGCTGCAATTGCTGTCACAGTAAATGGTGAATCCGTCGTTGATCTGTGGGGAGGAATTGCACAAAAAGAAAATGAGAAACTTTGGACGGAAGACACAATGGTTAATGTGTTTTCGATGACCAAAGGGATGGTGGCAATTTGTGCACATATTCTCGCAGATCGTGGTTTACTCGATTACGATGCACCAGTCGCTCAATATTGGCCTGAATTCGCTCAAAATGGTAAAGAAAATATACCTGTAAGGTGGTTGCTTTCACACCAAGCAGGTCTTGTTGCTGTTGATGCACGACTTGGCCCTGGTGATGGGCTCAATTGGGATCGTATGGTACATGCTTTAGAGGAAACGATCCCACAATGGGAACCAGGAACTAAAAATGGTTACCACATGGTTACCTTTGGTTGGTTAGTGGGTGAGGTGATTCGTCGTATTTCAGGATCAGCGAGTGTAGGAACTTTTTTTAAGAATGAAGTAGTAGATCCATTGGGGGTTGATTTTTTTATTGGTACACCTGAATCTGAAGATTATCGTATTGCTGATATCATTCCTCCTGCTCCTGGTTCATTGGTACGTACACAAGTTGAGCCTTCCAAGTTAACGAAACGTTCGCTTGTTCCTGCATCTGAAGAAGTGGCTGGTAACCCTAATAGTCGTGGTTGGCGTGGAGCTGAAATTCCAGGTGCAAACGGTCATGCGACAGCACGTGCAGTAGCTAAAATTTATGGTGCTGTTGCTTGTGGTGGTGTATTAGATGATGTTTATTTATTCAGTCCTGAGCGTGTCGATATTATGCGAGAAATCCAAGTGCAATCAATGGATGAAGTTTTAGAACTTGAGACACGCCGTTCACTAGGTTTTATGCATCCTATTCCTGATTCTGGCGATGCCTTGGGTTCTAATGCATTTGGACATAATGGTGCTGGAGGTTCTATGGGATTTGCTGATCCTGAATATCGCATAGGATTTGGGTATGTAATGTCACAAATGTGGGCTGGTGATCTGATGGACCCTGATCCTCGCGCACAACTATTAGCCCGCGCTGTCTATCAATGCCTTAGCTAAATGTTAGTTCTATGGAAATATCTTTCATAATTGATAATGCAGATCGTATTGGAATTGTTTCATTTGCCATTTCTGGAGTTGCTGTAGGTGTTCGAAAAGAAATGGACCTGTATGGTTTGTTGATATTAGGGTTATTGACTGCTGTGGGTGGTGGTATTTTACGTGATGTTGTGATTGATGATGTTCCACGAATATTTTTAATGCGTGACTATCTTATATTGGCCGTTTTGAGTTCATGTTTAGCAATTGGCTCAGAATGGATACGTTGGCGAATTCCAAATATAGTGATGCACATAGCTGATGCTGTAGGTACTGGTTCGTTTGCTGTCACAGGAGCATTAATTGCTTGGGAAGAAGGACTAGCTTGGCCTGCCGGAATTATTCTGGCAGTATTGACTGCCACCGGTGGTGGTGTCATTCGTGATGTACTAGCTGCAAGAATTCCCCAGGTTTTACGTAGTGAACTTAATGCAACGGGGGCAGCTTTTGGTGGGGTGGCAATTTTATTGATTGCTGATTCATCTATTGAATTTGCTACTATTGTCGGGTTTAGTATTACTACGGTGATAAGCATTCTTGGTCATGTGGGTTGGATACAGATACCACAGCTAAAAAGATAAACAATATATATAAAGAACTTGGAGAAAATTATGTCAGTAGTATCAGTAGATATTCATAATAAACGTACTTATTCCGCAGGTGAATCTTTTGGTGATGTGGGTACTTATGATCGGATAGAAGGTGTAATAGAATTTGCCGTAGATCCTGAGCATGATATTAACAATAAAATTGTTGATTTACACCTCGCACCACGTGATACGGATTCGAAAGTTCATTTTAAATCAGATTTTATTTTACTCACTCCTACAAATGCGAGTTCTTCGAATGGCAGGTTGATTGTTGATGTTGTTAACCGAGGTCGACCACGTGTTGTGAATACATTCAATATGGTCGCTGGTGATCCTCAAATAGATGATCCAACAGGTGATGCTTTTCTCATGCGGCATGGCTATTCAATTGTCTCAATTGGATGGCAATGGGATGTTCCGATAGATCCAAAATTGCTTCGATTAGAAGCTCCGTTTGCTACAGATAACGGACTTCCAATTAGAGGACAGACTATTGTTGAAATCAGACCTAGTATCCCATCGAATACTGCGTTGTTGGCTAATCGATTACATACTGTTTATCGTGTAGCAGATGTCAATCAAAGCGATGCCCGGCTATTAGTTCGTGATTGGGAAGATGGTCCTGATGAAGAAATAGAAAGATCTCAGTGGAGTTTTGCTTGTGATACTGATGGTGATATTGAATCGAGTAATGAACATGTATATATGAAAGATGGTTTTGTTCCTGGGAAAATTTATCAAGTTGTATACGAAACAGAAGATACCCCTGTTGTAGGGACAGGGTTACTCTCACTTAGAGAAATAGCCTCCTTTTTACGGTTGCCGTCAGAACTTAATCCTACATCCGGATTTGAATATGTCTATGGGTATGGTGTTTCACAGACTGGTCGAATATTACGCCACCTTTTGTATCTCGGTCTTAATCTTGATGAATCAGGTAATAAAGCTTTTGATGGGTTGTTGCCACATGTTGCAGGTGCACGTCGTGGGGAATTTAACCATCGATTCGGCCAACCATCACAGCAATCTTTACCAGGCTTTGGTCATTTGTTTCCATTCGCTGATTTAGCAACGGTAGATCCTTATAGTGAACAATCTGAAGGTTTGCTGGATTATATTATTGATATCGAAGCACTTCCAAAAGTGATGTATACAAATTCAGGAGCCGAATATTGGCGTAGTGATGGATCAATGCTTCATATTGATCCATCTGGTTCCAAGGATTTATCTACTTCAGAAGAAGTCAGAATTTACTATTATGCGGGGACGCAGCATGTCGCTGGTACGATGCCACCTAATACTGCCACAGGAGGTGATGGTGCTCGACCACGTTATGGGACGAATGTAGTTGATTATCGACCTTTATTGAGAGCAGCGTTAGTTAATTTAGATAAATGGGTTACTAATAATGTAGAACCTCCTGAGAGTAAGTATCCAAAACTCGAAGATAATACAGCAATGTTCCGTGATGAAGTGCTAGATGCACTGCCTGATATCCCTGGTCTTGATTTACCTGATCCTGATCGGTTATGGGTTTTACGGGTTACGGATCTTGGCCCAGATGCATCAGAAGGTATTGGCCGTTATCCGGTAATTGAATCTGAACGATATCCTACGTTTGTTTCCGCAGTAGATGAAGATGGTAATGAAACTTCAGGTATACGATTACCAGATTTAACGGTACCTGTTGCCACTCATTTCCCATGGAATTTACGAAATCCAGATAGTGGTGCTCCTGAACAAATTGTTCCTATGATTGGATCTTCCCATTTCTTTGCATTTTCTGAAGATGAACGATTATCGAATGATGATGCACGTCCATCTATTCAATCAAGATATTCAAGTCGTGAAGAATATTTAAGACAAGTTGAAGATGCAGTTACAATATTAATTCGCGATAGATATTTACTAGAAGAAGATTTGTACGTGGTATTGGATCAAGCTGCAGAGCGGTATGACTTTGTTGCTAATCGATAATTATATTTTAGAGAGAGGTGTTCAATGAAAGGTATAGGCGTAGTTAATTTTGGCGATCCGGATGTTCTAGAAATTGTTGAACTTCCTGAAGTCCATGCAGCTCAAGATGAAGTTCGAATACGTGTACACGCTGCTACTGTTAATCCAACAGATACAATGTTACGCAACGGTTCCCGTGCTGAGGCATTGAAAAAAGATCCTCCACCATATATTCCTGGAATGGATATCGCTGGTGTTATTGATGAAATTGGCCCAAACACTACGAGTGAATTATCGGTCGGAGATCAGGTAATGGCTATGGTGGTTCCTGTACGTGATCATGGGGCATATCGTGAAAGTATTGTTTTACAGACAGACTCTGTTGTGAAAATTCCTCAAGGTTCAACATTAATTGAGGCCTCCACTTTACCTATGAATGGGCTTACAGCTCGTTTGTCTTTAGATGAATTAGCATTACAACCAGGTCAAACATTAGCAGTGACAGGTGCCGCGGGATGTTATGGGGGGTATGTCGTTCAATTAGCGAAAGCTGAAGGTCTACGTGTGATCGCTGATTCTTCAGAAGCTGATCAGCAACTTGTATATGATTTAGGAGCTGATGTAGTTGTGCCACGTGGAGACGATATTTCGGAGCAAATACGGAAAGTTCTGCCTGAAGGTGTGGATGGACTTGCAGATGGTGCAGTCCAAAGAGAATTTGCTGTTGGTGCCGTACGTGATGGGGGAGGTTTTGCCTCAGTACGTGGATGGGAAGGCACTGGTGAACGTGGTATACATTTTTACCAGACTATGGTTCGTAACTATGATCATCGTGCAGATTTGCTAGAGACACTTAGAATTCATGTCGAAGAAAAAAAGATAGCACTTCGAGTAGCTGCAACTTATTCTTCGTCACAAGCAGCAGATGCTCATCGTCGACTTGAAGCAGGTGGGACAAGAGGTCGTTGTGTTATTGTGTTTGATGACTAGGAGTATTTAAATGGTTGATCAAACAGATGGTATCACTTCGTTAATACCACAATCTGGATGGCCTCGTATTGGTGTAATTTTCCTACTGGTTATTCTTTGTTCATGGATCGTTATGGGGTTAACTGCTGCTAGATTTTCCTTTGATAATGATGTACTGTTTGATATTTTTTGGAGTGAAATACTTATTGTTTTTTGGGTAGTGCTTACTGTAATGAGTTTGCAAATTTCTCAATCTGCTCGCGATAATCCTCACCGTGCTCCATTTGCGCAATATCTTCCATTGCTATGTGCTGCTGTTACGTTGCCAGGGATTGTTTTGTTGGTTGTTTTTTTGTGGTTAGGTTTTGATGACGCAAGTCAAACGTTGCTACGAGTCACTTTTAGTTGTTTATCTTTAGGTTTAGCAGGTGCATATTGTTCTGTTATTGGCATTGGGCGTATTTCAAATAAATGGCGTCCCTTACGATGGGTTTTGTATTTAGTTACATTGGTTGCAGCAATTGAGTCACTTGAAGCTTTGTGGTTACACGGTGATATAAGCAGTGAAACGACATTAGCTGAAGGTTTTGGTCCTATTTTAGTAGCATTTTTTGTTGCTTTACTTGCCTATTGCATATTTGCTGGAATTTTATTCAGCATCTTAAAAGAAACAGCTTCTGTTAATCATGTCTACGTTGTTCTTGTATATTTGGTTGCAAGTATGGTTGGTTTTACTTTTGGTGTGATAGCTTTATCTGATGAGCACGATCCTGGACCGTTCCGCCTGATAATGGCTACAACTGTTTTACTTGCCACAATGACACCTTTATTAGTGATGTTCCATTTTTGGCCTCATTCACAGAAGACATAAGCATAATGCATCAATCTGAAATTGTATCCGAAGATATTGTACTTGCTACACCACTACGTCGATTAGGAGCGTATGCCTTAGATGCAGTGTTGGTCGGCATTGTCGGATTAATTTTTGCAACCTTAGTACTGGGGTTATTTTTTGTAGTGGATGGTTTTTTTGTATTTCTATTAGGGCTAGTAGCATTCATGATCTTTTTGGCTTATGCCATTTGGGTGATAATATGTTTACGCCACGGACAAACACCAGGAAAGAAGATTCTTAACTTATATGTTATTCGCTCAAATAGTATGCGGGCAGGTGGCTGGTACATGTTTTTACGTGAACACCTTATCAAGGGGCTTTTATTTTTTGGTATCGCATCATCGATTACATTTTACATTGTTCCAGTAGTAGCCGCTGCTTGGCTTCTTTGGGATAAAGATCGTCAGACATTGTGGGATAAAGTTGTAGCCACTACCGTTATATATGTTCCTTCAGGAGAAAGACCACTTACCCAGAAAGAAGTGGATATATACGATAATGAATATTTGTAACTATTATAAATATCCACCGCCACGGCGTTGTGCTTTAGGATCAGTAATTATATTGAGCAGGGATACTTTTCCAGAAGCAAGTGCTCGAGTTATTGCAGGTTTTATTTCATCGGGGTTTGTTACTCTCTCAGAATAACCTCCAACCATCTCAACCATTTTTTCATAGTGTATGGGGAGTAGTGCGGCAATTGGTGGAGCATCCTTACTAAAACTTCTGTCTTGTATAGTATGCGCTGCGATACCAGCATTATTTGAAACGATAATAACGATCGGAATATTCCATCGTGCACAAGTTTCAACTTCCATTGCGGCAGCTCCAAAAGCGTAGTCTCCAAGTATTGCGATTACTTGCCTGTCAGGCTTTGCAAGTTTTGCACCTAAAGCATACGGTAAGCCAGTCCCCATACAACCTGTTGTCCCAGCACCTAGTCGATGTCGAGCGATATGTGTCGGCATTATTTGCCTTGCGATAGCCATAGTTAATTCACCATCTTCAGTGACTATTGCATCTCGTTCCACAGAATCACGGATATCAGCTAGAAGTCGGTAATGATTGATAGGTTCTTGGTTACTGACGGTTTGTTCTTGGATAGAAGCTTCATTCTCTGTGCATTTGGTCGACAAATCCTCTATCCATGTATTGTTTTTCTTAAGAGAATTCACATCATTCATTGTCTCATTCAATGCTTGGATACCTGTATTAACATCAGCAATTATTCCGATATCTGTTTTCGCTGCAGAAAAAAATTCATCGGCTTGGATATCAATTTGTGCGATTTTTGCATTTGATTTAAAACGTTTTCCCAACTGAAAAGTCCAATTGAATCTTCCTCCTACCATTAAAATTGCATCAGCTTCTGACATTGCTTTTGATCGTGCAGCACCCATATTCAGTTCATGATCATCAGGGATAACACCTCTACCCATCGGTGAAGCGATGAAAGGGATACCTTTATCTATAAGATCAGTAAGTGCGAGGCTAGCATCACTCCATGCGGCACCTTTACCAATAATGACCAGAGGTCGTTCGGCTGTAGTGAGCATGTTAGCTACATCTTTAATAGCTGTTGGATCAGGTTGTGGAGGAGGTATATTTGGACTTTTTTCTCTCAATTCGATGTCATTGCTATCGACTGTGTCAGACAGTATGTTCCCAGGAAAATCCAAATATACGGCACCCGGACGCCCATTTTGTGCTTTACCAAAAGCTAGGTAGAGTAATTCAGGAATATGATGTGTACTATCGACACGCTGGACCCATTTAGCAGCTGGATTTGCAAATGATGTCTGATCTAACTCTTGGAATGAACCTAGACCGAGAGTACCTTCTGCAGCTGAACCACCTAAAATGACTAAAGGCATTGCACTTTTTGTTGATACGTACATAGGTGTGATAGTATTTGTCATCGCAGGGCCAGATGCAGCCACCATTATTCCTGGTTTTTGATTAATATACCCCCAAGCTGATGCAGCGAATGCAGCATTCATTTCATGTCGGCAATTGATAACTTTAATGCCTTCATTCGATGCT
>CETM01032890.1_pt1 | contig 21415 bp, 6 predicted proteins | sample 361451 | NCBI WGS metagenome assembly CETM01 (sample SAMEA2622690, study PRJEB7988) | marine metagenome | isolation source: saline water (ENVO:00002010), including
AAAGCTTTGGAGTAGTATTGCATAGCCAACTCATTCTCCTTGACGCGAGCATAATATCTTCCTAGAACTGCCATAGCGCGAGCATGGGAGATGTCAGAGTCTCCTTCTTCTGTTTCTTCGAATGCCCTGAGAGCATGTTCTCTGGCTCGGTCCAATTCACCCATCTCGAGATATGCTGCGGCCATTCTAATTCTAGCCTGACAAAGTTCTGGATGGTGTTCCGATTCCAATAGTTTCTCTACATTCGAATAGACTTCTAGTGCGTGCCTAGTATCTCTTCTGCGTCTGAAGATATACCCCATGTTATTGTAAGAACGGGCGGCACCGACTGAGTCTCTGAGTTTTACCTGTATTTCGAGTGCTTTTCTGTGCATCTCCAAAGCATCATCCATTGCGCCTCGCTTCACTGCGATATCGGCTCTTGCAGAAAGCAGACGAGAGAGTTCCTCTGCCATTCCATTCTTTCGAGCGATTGGGATGGCGGCATCATACTCGCTCTCGGCTTCATCCCATCTGCCTTGTATGGAGAGGATATCTCCTCTAAGCTCATGGATGATGCACCAGCTTCTAGAGTCGAAACCTTCTCTTTCCAAGGACCTCAAAATACCAAGCAGTTCTGTATGTCCAGACTTGACTAGGTTGTGGCCTTCAGATGAGAGTACTTCGGCGAGATCTTCTATTCCCCCTGACTCGTTGAGATGATGTATGTACTCTATCCTATCAGCTGCGGTTTCCAAGCGAGTTCTGTACCACTCCTTGGCATTATTGTGCAATTCCTGTCTTAGGGAATCATCCATCGAGCGAGTAAGGAACTCCCTAACTAAATCGTGAACATCGTAATGCTGACTGTCGGCTTGTCTAGCAAGGCCTTTCTCGACTAGGCTGTCTAGAAGTTCGGTGTCGGTATTTAGGCCACTAATAGACTCTAATGGCATCGGCTCTCTGAAGACTGCAATAGCACCTAGTAATCTCTTCTCAGGACCAGACAATCTGCTGAAAATCTCCTGCTCAACGAATGCTTCTAGAGTGGCATGGAATGTCTCTCCAACGCTCCCTCTGTTAATGAGTTCAAGTACTAGAGGGTGGCCCCTAGATAGAGTGTAGATGTGCAAGAACTGGGTTGTGTCAATGTTTGGCATTGCTGTGAGAATTTGCCTACTAGAATCCTGATCTAGCCCTTCTAGAGGCATTACAAGAGTGACGATTCGTCCTGAAGCGTCTGATTCGGGCACGACCATTCTGAAAGAACGCGAGAATAGTACAAGCCCTACATCATTTAGTTCAGGGATTTTCAGGGTCATTGATCTGAGTGCGGAAATAAGAGTCTCGTCTCCAATCTTGTGTAAATCATCAACCACAATAAGTGCAGGCGTATCTTGCAGACCTTCCATGATTAAGTCTACAGCCAAGTTTGCTTGAGGCACTGGGGTGCCTGCAAGGTAGTCCGATAGATCATTGTGACCTAATGCAGACAACCATTCAGATGTAGCTTCAAAGAATGCTCTTGACCCCTCCCAGTCTTGGCATCTATGATAGAGAAGATTTCTTCGGTGGGTAAAATGCTCGAGAAGTTTTCCTGCAAGTGAGGTCTTTCCTATACCTGCAATCCCGGGAACTAGAATAGAGCTTGAGTGGCCCTCCAAGAGTGCGACCATGCTATCCAACTCATCCTCTCTTCCGAAGAATCTCCTTGTCCTAGGTAAGTCGTTCAGAGATGAGACTAGTTGCTTCTCGATGTGCTTTGATAAATCTCTTTCAATCAGCTCTGGAGATAGTTTTGACAGGTCAACTGTACCTGTCTCATCTAGATAGCGGAGGAAATCAACATGCCTGAGTGGTAAATCGGTAGAGTCGAGAGCCTGTCCTAGTTCCATAGACTCTGAGCGCCCATCTGGATGGACCAGCCTAATGGTCTGAGCACTAACCTTAGCCCAGATGTCATCGGCAATACTGGCTCCGTCTTCAGTAAGGAAGTACGCCTTACGCTTTCGCGAGACACCAGAAACATGGGCTTGCCTTTCGATTAGATGTCCTTGTTCTCTCATTCCTGCTATTGCACGGGGTACATTTGAGCGTGCGATGGCAACTGCGTTGGCTATTCCCATCTGAGATAAAGCGAAAGGTACCTCGACCTTGTCTGCATGATCAACATAGTCTCTCAAGTGAAGTAGAATGCGTTCCTGAACGCCCGGGCGTGGAGCGGCCATGGTTGTCATATTCATTGAGTGCAATCATCTACACAAGAAGTTTCGTGACAAGCGAGCGTTGCGTGAATCACGACTGAGGGTTATCAGGGTCGGGTACCCATTCTTGGTTATCGGGATCCCAAAGCCAGCCTGGATGGTCGTCGTGCTTCTGCAATCTTGATTCGGGCTCGGGCTCGGTATCTTCTATAGATTCAGACTCCTTTGCCCAAGCATACGGATCTTCCTCCTCTTCAGTGTCCTGATGGGCTTCTTCGGTACCTTCTAGCATCTCATCCTCATCGACCTCGACCTCCACAAAGAAGTATACTAGGCCGCCGAGTAAGGCAAGAGTTACTATTACGATAATGATGATTGTACCCATCCCCATACCTTCATCTCCAGTTCCTGAAACTGTAATCATCGAGCCTTCAAAATTGTCTCCTCCGTATTTGAATGTGGGAGTTGCACTACCATCTATTCTGGATGCAGGGATCCCTATCGACCATGTAGAATCAGGATTAACGATGGTGTTGTTTACCGTATTTCCTGCTATGGTGACAGTGACTGTCTTCCCGGGAAGTCCAATGCCGGTGAATACGGCTATTCCCTCTTCAGACACAGTGGTGTCTTCTGGCGGAGTGATGGTGAATTGAATTCCCTCTACAGTCATTGTCACAGGGTTAGAATTAATCTTAGAACCGAAGACATCGGTGGCTACGAAGACCACATTCTCTAGTGTCCAAGTAGACATATCCGTATCATAGAAGAACATAGTAACAGGATTGTACACGGCCATTCCATCGGTGCCGACATTGATTACTATACCGTGATGATCGTCGGTATCCAAATTCTCATTATCGTAAACTGAGAGAATTAGGTTCTGATTTACATCAGCGTCGTCGAAGAATTGTAACAAGTCTATTTCGGCTTTGGTACACCTATCCTGAGATTGGGAATTGGTTTCACAGTACAGAACAATCTCATCCTCCCAACCGGTTGAGTCGAAAGTGGGTTGAGAGTTGCCCGCATCCGGGGGGTTGTCAGCAACAATAGTAACTTCGGCCCAGTCGCTGTAGTCATAGCCGTCATAAGATCGGAATCTGACCAGATACTGCCTATCATGAATCAGTACCGTGGAGTCCCAAACTAGACTCCATGCTCCATTTTGCTCTATATCTGATATCGAACCCGAAGATACCAGCAAGTAGTTGTTCAACACATCTTTAATCTCAAAGTCCACTCTAGAAACGGTTCCATCGTTATCTCTAGCCACTCCTTCAAAGACGGTCTCTGTTGAAACGGAAACTCTCTCTCCTTCGTAGGGAGAAATCAGACTGATGAATGGTTCGCTATTTGAGTTATCAATAGTCAGTGTTAACTCAGCAGGAGTACATTCATCGATGAATCCCTGACAGAAATCACTGTCGGATGACCAAATGGTAAAGGTGTATGTCGCGACCTCTCGAGGTAGTCCACTGAAATCCCATGTCCACGACCAATCTGCCCCTCCTTCTGCAGGTGTTGTTACATCGAAGTTGGGTCCTTCAATATGGAAGTAGATGTCTCCCAAATCCTTACTGCAATCAACCGGGCAGCCATAGTTGTCGAAGGCAGTACCTTCGAAGGTTACACTTCCCTCAGAATGTGTAGAGAATGAGCTAGGAGAGGTAACTGAAATTGTTGGAGCCTGAACATTTAGTTTGACCGACTTGTATATGATTGGACTGTAGTCTATTCCATCGAATGCCCTAATCTCAAAGACATAATCGCCCTCTTCTCTGTTACTCATGTCAATCTCATAGTACCAAGAACTGAATGGGCGGTTTGTCTTGGTTACTTGTCCTTCGGACATGCCGCTTGTATCAACAGCTAATCCGGCGCTAGACCACTCGCTGGTGAATGGATCTTTCACTTGTACCTCGTGGACATATCCCCCCTGGTCCCACTGAGCGAGTTCGTCTGAGCCATAGACTCCAGCCAGATTTCCATCATGGGCACTTCCAGTTAGATTGACGGTCTTTCTGAATGAATGACCATCGGACTGGGTGACATAAACAGTAGGAGCACTATTGACTAGATTGATTGTATCTTGTAATGTAGTATCGGTCAGGGTGAAGTCGTCTCTGGCATATCCAAAGCCAAACCTGTAGGCTGTGTAGTAGTAACGAGATAGTTCTCTTGTTCCAGCGAGATAGTCGCAGTCCTCGTCACTCATGTCGACAGTTAAATCGCCGTCATTGTCGATTCCATCGTTACATGAATCTTCATATTGGTCGTCAGCGAAACCGTCGGGGTTGTCTCCACCTCCTAGTCCTCTGATGTCAAGGTGGAAGTCAGAAGGTAACGCAAACCAAGGAGTGTAGCCATCATCCTGAGTATATAGAGAGTAGAGATCGTTACCCAGTGCGTCCTCGATCAGCACATTGGTATCCTCGACCCTCTCTCCATTAACGAGTGTCTGGAATCGGACCATCTCTGCCCTTCGAACCTGTACGGCGTAGGGGGTTGGTTGGGTCTCGATGTGGATCTTAGTACGGTCGAGGTTTGAGAGATTTGCAAAAGTGAAGGTGGTGGAGTTGTTATCCATGGCTGAGGATACCCCCATGCCATCTCCTACTGACAATGGGAAACCGATAGGTGTGAAGTCAGCGCAGTTTGGACATTCCTTGACAAAGGTTGGAACCACTGAGGTTTGGAACTGGTTTGCAGGCCATGCCTCTTGGTCCGACCAAACTAGTTGTACTGGATACTCACCAGGAGGAGGCGAGGGGATATATTCCGATTGTACCGTCACGGAACTCTTAGTTACATTGTAAGTCATGCCAACTCCGGCCCATGTATTGTGGGAAAAGAATGCAAGAGTTCCGAACTGTTGTGAACCGGCATACCCGTCATTATAGTGCTTCATTATAGCACCAGTACCGGGCACATTGAATGTATTCCTCTGGATATTTAGCAAGGCCCCTACAGCGCGTATTCCATCCGCTGATCCAGCCGCATTGATGGTGTTGTCATACATGGAGACTCCTGAACGATAAGCATGGACAACGGGGCATGTGAAATCTCCATCCCAGTCATCGTACTTTGTCTGGCTGCACTCGCCGGATCCATCTGTAGTGATTGTATTATTTGCCAGATATACTCTTGATGCGGATGGAGAAGGAGCACTGCTGCCATATTCTCCAGCACGGATTGGCTCTCTAGCTATGTCATGAATGGTATTGTTCTCAGCTATGACATCGAACGAACCTAGCATCCATAGTCCATTCCAGCCACCCACAGGTCCGATATCGTTGTTGAGAATTTTTACCTCGCTTGATTCAATTGCAATTCCAGAAGACTGTTCGGCTCCTTCCAACTCATTTGCAATGATGTTAGCAAGGCCTCCTTGGAAGACTGTAATTGGTGCGCCATCGGCTGTTGTAATCTCATTCCCGATAACATTGATCTCATAGTCGGTGTTTCCAACTGCTTTCCTACTGTTGATGTCGATTCCATTGCAGTTTACATTGAATTCGGAATTCGAAATTGACCCGGCAGAATTCTGCATGCTGATTCCGTAGTCGCCCACTGCAACAGTAGCATCAGTAATCTCGATATGTGCATCCTGGGCCCAAACTGCTGGTCTGCTGGGTGCCTGTCGGCTACAACCAACATTGGTACCAATAAGTTCTGGAGATTCTAATGTTAGAGGAGTAATCGGAGTCCCGGATCCATAAATCTGAACTGCAGAACCGCGAACTCCGCTGGAGTCATCGGTACCGACTACATACTCGCCGCCAACAAAGCGTGGCTGTGCGAGATTTGTGGTCAGAACGCTAGTGGTGTTTATGTCGTTGAATTCCATTTCTGTGAGAACAGGGCTGGCACCATCAATTACTAGAGCACCATACCTCCATTGGTAGACAGTAGGGATATAGTAGGGAATTCCCCAAGCGCCATCAATAGTGATGTATCTCAGACCTGTCTGGGAAAGATCGATTGAGTTTCGGATTAGAACACCTTCGTAACAAGATGGGTCTTCAATCCATATCTGCTGGTTGCCATAACTCATCCCGTAGCACTCCCCTATAGCACTACCGTTTGAAGGATTAGTCCACTGGAATGTAATTCTCTGAGCGGTGTTTGAATTGCCGCTAGCACCGCACGCAGAAACGCCTGCACATAGATTACCTCGGACATCTAAGTGAGTCCCATTAGGGAAGATTACTGTGGTCCCGGGTTCAATGATTAACTTGGCTCCAGAGGATATGACCACATCTCCAGATAGAGTGTGGACCCCGGACCAAGTTTCTGTACCAGAAACAATGCCAGAGGTGGTCTCATTGTTCGCAGATACTGGAGCAGCGGGGCCAACTAGGGCAACGAATAGGCTGCTTAGCATCAGAAAAACTAGCATGTGACTGCGTGTACGATTCGTATCAGCCATGCGCTTGGGGAGTCGCGGACGGATTTAATCATAGGGTCGAATCGAGCCTACGGCTCGAATGATACTTGTCATTCATGATGATACTGTTTCAGTTTAGATTTAACTCGAAACCGATGTCCTCGGCCCACTGAACTGCGTCTAGAGAACCGTATCCTCCTTTCTTGTCATGAGGTGCTCCTTCAATTATCGATTTGTCACAAGAACTGGCTAAGGTTCTCTTCACTAAATCCATCTCATCTGCACCGATTTGTCCGTTTTCTCCGCGTAATTCGTCGCCATACAACTGTAGAATCAGTGCTAAAGCCCCAGTAACTAATACAGTTGAGTCACTAGTTCCTGTAGAATATGAGTAAGGTGGCTCAATAGTGCTGCCCGAGGTAGATAGGAGCAGAACGCCCGGTGCGATTACCTCTGGCTTCTGATTGGGATAGGTACGATTTTCCTGAGAATATGGATCAACGGTCGAACCGATAGCGGATTGAGACCAAGTTCCTGCGCTACGGGTCATTGTGCCGACAGCAATTACGCCCTCGATGTTAGCAGGAACTGATACATCTGAGATATTCTCGCCAGAGTCTCTGTTTCCAGCCGCTGCTACTACGAATATGCCTGAATCAAGAGATTCCTGAACGGCCTGAGCGGTCTCAGACTGAACGGCCATACCGCTACCCGGATCACTTCCCAAACTCAAACTGATGATGTCAGCTTCCTGAGTTATTCTGCACCAGCGTACAGCTTGGGCGACAAAGCTCTCCTGTCCAGTAGTACCTGATGGACCTAGTGCCAGAGCAATTGATAGATCGATTCCTGGGGCTGCGCCTCTGAACTTTCCATCAGCTACAAGTAAGCCCGCCATCATCGTACCATGCCAATCATCACCTACATCCCTGATGTTTTCGTGTTGATTATCGTAGAAGTCTCTGAATCCGACTAACGATAGATTAGCAAAGTCGGGGTGTTCAATATCAATTCCCGTATCCACCATACAGACATGTACACCTGAGCCGTCTAATCCGAAATCTTGTAATTCCCTGATTCCAGTAGACTCGTAGGCCCATTCCGTCTCAGGGAGAACAGGAGAGAGGTAAGCATCAATGTGAGGCCAAATAAGTAGCATGAAGGCAGCGCCAAACGCGAATGTAACCGCTCCCCACGGCCAAAGTATCTCCTTCAATGGGGCCGCTGGCCATCGAAGTTGCTTGGCCTCCTCATCCGACAATCCGTAGGCTTCACCGGGATACCCCGGGGCATCCCTATCTACTGCTGTCATCATCCGAGGGTCATCAGGCTCAGGTAGAAGCTCTAGATTATCCATAGCAGGAATGCTACCACCCTTCCTAGAGTGTGGCCGTTAGTATATAGAATGCAGTTTAGAATGGGGCTGAGCCTCTTCTACTTCCGCCCCTTCTAGTCAGCGTCAAAAGTGCGATAATCAGCATTGCACCTAGAAGCCAACCCACCCAATCAGTAGTTTCCTCGACAGGTGGAGAACGTACCTTGATTTGCTGAGCCGAGTAGTCCTCGACTGAGTCGAAGTCAGTATTGTTGATATCGAAGTACAGATAGAATGTCCCCGGACTAATATCTGACAAATCAAGTGAAATCTCAAATTGTACTTCTGAGTTAGCTGGCACATCTTGGAAATCCATTCCCATGACTCCAGTACTCGAGGTATCTGGGCATCCACTGTATGCATCACAGAGTGTACCATTCAACTGTACGAGTTGGGCATCAATGAGGCCCGTGTTCTCGACTACGACTTTGAAGCGGTGCTCCTGCCCAGCGGTCAAATCCTCGCCTCCACCGATATTCTGATAAGATTTGATTCGTAGAGAGGGAATAGAGGTCTGAACGTGAATCGGTACATCATCATAGGTGTTGTTGGCCTTGTCAGTAATTGACATGTAGATTGTGAAATCCTCGTCGGACGCGTTGGTGGGGGCAGAGATGGTCACTGTGTGAGTAGACGAGATGTATGCTCCGATTGTGTGTGAAGTAGCGCCTGCTCTAACCCAGCCCTCTGGCAGTTCAGAGTCATCAAAATCAAACTCATAGAGCTCATCACCGTTTCCTGTATTTGTGAATTCGATTCCAACACTAATCGACCGTCCTGGTTGAATTCCATATGATTCAGCCATAGGCTCCGTTAGCTCAAAGCCGTGGATTTGAGGGATCTTGACATTCACTGAGTGGTCTTCCAAGTAACCGTCTTCTTTCGAAGCTACGGTCATTGAAATGGTGTGTCCGTTCTGGAATGCATGAGCTGTGGATTGATTTGCAGGAGTTACTCTGACATATAAGTCGGAGAAACTCATTGCATTATCTAGGCCCATGTCAAATTGTGCTGAGCTGTTCCAGTCTCCTGAACCATTGTGGAACTCGACTAGCCAATGGCTGCCATCTGTTCCTACTACATCTCCGAAGATAGTGAATGTATCGAACGGTTCGTGACCAAGATAGTCAAGAGATAGTTGGAAATCAACTGGTTCGAATCCGCCCTCAGAGTTGGTGATTGCCATTGCGTTTCCTAGTCCTCCATCGAAATCTGGATCTCCGCCAGAGTTGTTAATCGTCGAGATTGAGACTTCATGATTCGCTATGCGTACATGAGAGAGTGTGACAGGAGGCGCCTCTTGGCCTGGCCTCACAGTCACGCCTTGGCCGCCAATGTACGACATTGTCAGGTTACGCTGAGTTACATCGAATTCGCTTGAAGCATCTATGGTCCCTGGAATCATTAACATCTCGATGAATCCTTGATCATTGACTTCCTCAACCCATCTCATTCCCGCGCCTGTATTGATGACTAAGCTTGGGCCCTCTACAAATTGTGAGTTTGAAAGATTCGTATCTGCAAGAGTGCGTGTCACACCATCATAGTCTAACCATTCGGTATCCATTCTGAACCATCCGCCTTCAGTCATCTCAAGTTCGAGTGAGTATCCAGTAACTACCTCGGCCTCAACTAGGCCCATTGCGATGAGGTTGTCTTCCTCGTATGTGACCCTGAGAATCCAGTTGCCAGGTTCAACCTCAGCAGACCAGTTTCCAGTCCAAGCACCATCGACTATTTCCTTATCTGGAGTCATAGTATTGCGTACCATTCCCTCAACAGGAATCAACTCAAGAACAACGCCCTCGGAGATTAGTGATAGTTGCTCTGCGTCTATGTAGGCTATTGAACCCTCAACGACCACAGGTAGTGCCGACATTTCAGTGTCTACTGTGTTGGCTACTCCAGAGACTGCAACTGCGAAACTCTCAGTTGAGAATCCATCTACTTCTACCTCGATATTCCAAGAAGTTCCTGCGGGAACGAATAGTGCCCAATCGCCATCATTTCCTGTGAAAGCGGTATGGTTGTTTTCTTCACCAATGATAAGAATAGTGGCGTTGAAAATTCCCTCGCCGACATCTGAAGAATTGTCATCATCGAAGTCCCAGAACACATTGCCTCCGAGCTCTACGAATTTCATCGCTGTCAGATTCAAAGCGGGATTATCTCCTGGAATAGCACTGATAGAAGTGGAGTTTTCGTCTCCATCTAAGATCCATCTCTCTCCACCTTCTGTTACATTCAGTATGAATTCCCACTCTCCGGGAGAGATTACAGCGGATGCGACTCCTGCAGAGTCAGTGGAGTCCATTGACACAGAACCTAGGCCCTCGAGAGAAGATAATGTTGCTGATATGCCTTCAATATGTTCGCCTGAGTAGTCCTCGTACAGTATCAGCTCTATTCTTGCAGCCTCCATAGTAGACATCGAAATATCGTCACCGGCATTTTCAGCAGAGGCTGTGATGAGTTCACGCAAAATCTCTGTAACTCCTTCAGAGGACTCGAAGGGTGCGATAGAAACTATCCAATCCCCCTCGGGGATGTGGGCATTCCATCTGCCATCATCATCTGTCGTGTGGGACAATACCCATCCAGACTCGGTATTCGTCATCTTGACGAGGTGGCCAGATAGGACCCCTCCACTTTCATTAGTGAATGTGATATTGATTCTCCATTCGGGATCAAAGCCGAGTGTTCTCTCTACTGCGCCGCCCAACAGTCCGACATCGAAGCGAGTCGAGCCCGTCATGATTCTAGTTCCAAAGTGATCGGTTGCTGGATTTGATGTATCTACATCGATACGATATGCGCCAGGCTCAAGCGAAAGTTCGGCCAATCCGTCCTGAGTCCATTCGCTTCCATTTTCCAGTATCTCATATACGATTCTGGAACTATTGTATGCGTCTAGTATAGTGAATGGGAATGTTACTGCCGTACCGTTGGATACATTGTTATCAGCACTATGATCCAAGAACAGACTAATTGTGACTGAACTGTTAACCGGACTAGTGATGATGTCGAGAGTATCGTTCTTACCATCTACCTCTAGGTCAACCGGTGTAGAAGTAATCCATTCGGCATCTAGGTCAAATGTCCAGTTCCCTCCTGGAAGAGCCATCTGGAATTGTCCATTTTCCATCACATTGGTGCGCCAGCGGACTTGAGTATCTGCGTTGTCTGCTATGACTACAATTGGCTGCCATCCGCCGAAATATGATTGCATAGGGTTGTCTTCCCTATTGATATTGACTAATCCATCTACAATGTATCCTGGCGTAGCAATTAGAGTGAGGTTGTCGAATGTCTCACCGTCAATGCTCGGGCCGTTGGATGTGACTGTGAATCTGGTCCCATTTACTAGATTCAGCATTGCGCCGGGAAGCTGTACCGTAGCATCGATAACTGCCCCCTCAGGGACAACAACTGAGAAGTGCCCTCCTCCGTCTGTCTGAGCAATGGTGCTGAATCCATCCCAATGGAAGTCAATCTGTACATAATCCAGAACCTTGCCAGTGTCTGGACCTTCATCATCAAACTCAAGGTCTTCATCATAGAATGCTGTACCGTTAATTCGAATGCTGACTTCAAACTCATAATCTGCATAAATGTCGTCTTCGCCAATCTCAATCTGCTCCCACAGTTGCAATTGCTCAGATAGAGTATAGTTCAACACCCAAGTTCCTCTTGATAACTCGGCCCTGTACTGTCCTGATTCATTGTCATACTCAACATAAGCAGCATCTCCTGTTCCGTTCTTCAGGCGAAGTGTGACATCAAGGTCAGGTACAGAATTACCATTCTCTGTGAGAGTGAATGTTAGGTCCGAGGTTTCGGGGACTGGCGAGGGGAACTCGTACTCTACATCAATTTCTGGATCGAATATGTATTCTTCAGAAATTTCAGCGAATCCGTCGCCATCTACATCAGTCTGCGCTGTATAATTCCCAGGGACGATTGGTCCGTATTGGAAGAAACCGTCTTCGTTAGGAACTAGAATACATGGGGCGAGTCCGATCTCAGAACATTCCAAAATCGCATCGGAGTGAGTTGAGTCTTCACCGAATAGGGCAATGGTGCTATTGATTGGAGAACCAGTAGTGTTGACCAGATAGCCACTAATCGAACCTCCGGCAATATCGATGGTTGTAACATCGGGGCTGCCAATCAGTGGGATGATGAATTGCTCTTCCAAATCAACTGCAGTGCCATCAGAGAAAATAATCGTGATATCATATGCGCCCGGGATCATGTCAACGAAGTGGAAGGTTCCAGGTTGTACCATCGGTCCGCTAAAGATGCCTTCTCCCTCAACAGTAGCAAAAGTGCCGTTGAATGTCCCATAGGTATCTAATTCCTCAGAAGTATCAACTTCGAAAATTCCTGAACCTACCAAGGTCGCTTGGCTCAAACCCCTAGTGAATGTAGTAGTTCCGTTTGATGTGAACCTACCAGTAGCGTTGACATCGCCATCAATCAGTAAATCTCCCGATTCCATGCTACACACTGAGTGATTTTCAGGCATGGTTGAATTGGTATCGCAAACAGGAATCTCAATGTCGTCTGTGATATCTCCAGATAGTGTCCCTCTTCCCGAGAACATACCGTCTCCAGTAAGACTGTGATTGTGAGAAATTGTCTGAGAGTGGTTGCCTGTGAAGTCAGTAACTGTGACAACTCCCTGAGCGATTAGTGACCCTGCTCCAGTAAATGTGACCTCTCCAATACCGCCGAATGTCAAGTCGTAGCCTTCCACTACTCCAACTGAGGTTGTAGCCGAACTAGGTGGAATCTGGACATGATCTGCGGATGGAGAAATTTCTACTATCACATCGGTCAGAGGATCTTGGTCGAAGAGTGTTGATCCGGACCATACCAACTTTCCTGTTGCGTGAGAAGGTTGTACGGACACATTTCCGTAAACTGTCTGCTCACCGTTACTGTGTCCTGCCTCTCCTGATACATTGACAATCGTCTCGGAGAGCCATGTGGCCCCGGATACATTGGCTAGAATGCCAGTGATGGGATTCACATTGCGATTCGCGGAAGTCTCTTGGAAGATATCACTCAGTGACTGCCCTACATCGCCGGTCATCATCGCAGATCTAGCCGTGTCTAAGTCTGGCTCTCCGATGAAGGCGGAAACTCTGATTTTTCCAGCCGGAACGGTGTAAGAAAAGTGTCCGTTCTCGTCTGCGTCAGTATATCCAATGGGTATCCAGTAGGTTCTGTCGTCCCCGTCTACGACATTTCCATCAGCATCAGCAACTTCCTCGCCGCTGAATGCATCTCTCTCAATCATTACTCTAGCGTTAGGAATAGTTCCGAAGCCCTCTAACTCAACGGTACCCTCCAATGTTGCACCGCTGTAGTACTTCATGACCTTGACTTGAGTATTGGCCGAACCAATTGTAGGGTTAGAACAGTCATCGTCGACTTTGGATCCATTGTCTAGCAACTCACAGCGCTCATCGTCATACCAGTTAGCTAGGACGAAATGGTTCATCATTGCGCCCGGAAGTGGGTACGCGTTCTCTAGGTATGAGCCAGGAGTTCCAGACATGTAGAAGTGTGGTGCTGGTTGATCAGCATCGCCTGGTAGACCCAACATAGAGGTCGAATAGCCAACATAGAATCTAGCAACCATAGTCTCGAAGAATGCGGGTTGATGTTGGTAATCAATATCGACCATTCTAATTACTTCATTGGACTCGGAGGCTCCAGAACTCTGACGGATTACATCGTTCAGATACTCTTCTTCGAACTCTTCGGCAGAACGCGGAATTAGAGGACCATCTCCACGCTGAGTGTCATAGACAGCCGTGATGTAATCCTCCATGTCCAATCCAGACAGTCCTGTGGGTGCGTGGAAGATTCCTGTAGTCTGTCCGCGATGATATTGGTAATCTCCATAGTATGTCCCTCCCAGAGGATATAGACGATTATCGATAGCAAAATATCGGATGTCATTATTTCGAACTACAGTGTCTCCTAGTGGTCCATCGTAGTCTTGGACCTCATAATCTAGGCCAGTTATTCCATGATAGATTCCCGCAAGTTGATCCATATCAAATGCTGTGGACAGGAATGCTCTGCTCAATGCCAGTCTGGCATTGGTTCGGTGAAGACTGGTCGAGACATCATTGAAGTCCTCGATTAGGTCACTAGTGTACATGTATCCGCCAATGAGGTAGTGAGTAGTTTGCATTTCGAACTGGGCGTTGTTGAGTCGTGTTGCATTGAACAGGTCAGTGGCCTCGGACTCATCTTCAGTGGAGTTGCCCATCTGAGTACCTCCAATCAATACCTTCCACATCTTTTCAGACTCGGGAAGGCCATTGGAACCCAATGAGTATCCGTGAAGCAACTCTGTGTGGTCATCGGTAGCCACTACTGCCATTGCTCTGTCCTTGACGAAGTTCTCGTCATTAACACCGATGGAGAGGATATTGTCATACTCAGCCAACTGATCATCATCCATGTAGAGGTCAAGAACTTCGTAGAATGAGTCAGTAAATCCGCCTCCACCATTGTATCGGCGATCTCCCTGAGCAAGGGTTGTAATGAATAGTGCTAGAGTATCTTCTTGGCTGTTTGAAAGCAGCATTCCTCCGCTATTCGGGATTCCAGACTGGAAGTTATCGGCAACGGTAGGATGCTGTCCCTGAGCCAGAGCCTGGAACCCATAGTCCCACCAAGAAACGAAGGCTGGGCGCTCACTGAAACTCATATCTGTATCTTGTTCAGATAGCCAGTCATAGGCTAGATTCCAAGAGCCGCTGTTAAACCCGGGACCAAATGTACCCATGTACCACATCTCAGATTCAGGGTTGTAACCCTCGCTCTTGAGGACTGAAAGACCTAGGACTTCGGCCCTTAGGAAGTCAGGAGCGATGTCATGGATTGTTTGATCTACATCCGTTGCGGCTGCTTCTCCTCTTGGAATTCCTGAATCTATGCCATATGTTGCATGTTGGGATGCTACCATCATCAGAATAACCAGAATCGCCGGGATGGCTGGATTTCTCCTACCTGCGGTCAATACTGATCTGAATCTGGTTCTTGGAGTTCCAATACCTGAGCGGCGCCATTCCTTGACGAACGAAGAGAAGTTGGCACCGTCCCAGAGCATCATCAGTCCAATTCCACCGACGACAGCCATGGCAGGAGTCGCGTTGAAAATGAATCTTCCAGCAGACCAAGCCATGTATGTAGCAATGATTACCCACAGACCGAGCAATAGATGACTCTGGCGCTCTCTACGGGCCCCTCGCCACATCAGTACGAAAGCACAGCCAACAGCAATCAGTGCAACAACAGGCCCGTAAGATGCGAATAGAACTCCTCTGCTTGGTGCTTGAGCTTCACCAATGGTTCCGAAAATCTTGTTCTTTGAGAAGTAGAATCCACCCGTGAACAGGATGTCCCATCCATTGTAAATCTCCAACTGCTGAAGGATGAATAGGATTGCGAGGATACCGCCAATCAGAACTCCTCCAGTCCCCAGTACCAATAGCCAAGGCTTGTCCCTATACGAAGAAGAGACCCAGCCTAATGCTAGTGTGAAGCCAATGATGTAGAACATCGGTTGGAAACCGCTAGGATCGAACACAAGGTTCAGACCCGGCCACATGTAGAAGGGTAGTGGGATAAGGAAAGAAGTCAGTAACATCTGTAGAGTTATCGAAGTTAGAGGTAGACTGTCCCTCTTACGGAACATGTTCAAGATTATCTGGCCCGAGTAAGCAAGGAATAGAATTCCTGGACCGTATACGAAACCTTTCCATCCTAGTGCCACGGTGGCAAAAGAAATTCCCGACAGTGTTGCGAAAGCCATGGCTCTTGGATTTCTGTGCCAAGTCTCCCTAATCCCTGCAACTAAGTAAAGGGGGCTTGAACTTGGGTTTTGGAACATTCTCTCAGTACCCAGTTCATCCAAAGCTCTGACCCAATAATAGAATGCCATAGACAAGAACAGTAAAGCAAATGAGTCGTGGTCCGCTAGACCGAAAGTCGCATGAGAGATGTGACCAGGCATCAGAGCGATTAACCAAGCAGTCAGGATTCCAGCCCCATTGCTGTGGGCATTCTTGGCGATTGCAGCCAGAGGCAGAACAATCAGTGCTCCGAAAACAGCTGGCATAGCAGCGACGCTCCACCAAGTAGCTTCATCTGCAGGTATCTCAAGTAACCAAGATAGTCCAATTCCTCCAAGTGCAAGCGACCAAGAGAACAGTGGAGGACGAGGATTGATTGCCCCCATCGGATATGCTCTATCATGGTCGAAGATGTAGTGACTCCTCTCGGCTACGATGTAATCTACGACTCTCTTCATGTACCAAGGGTCAGATCCTCCAGTCATATCCCAGAGGCCAGTAGCAGAGGCATTCATCGCCGGTAGAACATTCCATCCAGTCCTGACTGCAAATGCTACCAAGATAGCCAAAGCGACCATAATTGAGTATGAATTGCTCTGCCACCAGAGTCTTGCCTGACTCGGTTCGTGTCTAGGAGAAATATCTCCAAAGTAACCTCGTGATGCAATCATCACTGCAGCGACATTTAGCCAGAATCCGAGGAAGAACCACGAGAATGTGCTCATCGCATCATCTCCTGCAAGGAAACTCGGGAATTCGTTACCAATCTCTTGAAGGTGCCCAAGAGTGTAGAGGAGCCAGTTCACACCGACTATTGCTCCGAGGACATTCCATCTCTCGCAATGGCAGAAGGCAACGAATAGAATTACGGCTGTCGAGAATAAAGCCCAGACAGAACCCAAGTAAACATGATTATGGTATTCTTGAATTCCAGAGAGTTGGCCTAGCCAAATCAGCGGAATTGCTTGAACTAGCAGGATTGCAAAGAGAGTTGACATCAAAACTCTGTTAGAGGCTGAAAGAGAGGAGCCGAACGATCCTGAGCCTGGCGAGTCTAGTTTACCCCTCATCAGTGCCGCGGTAATCATTCCCGCTACTATCGATGTAGCCCAGAATGCGAAGAATACTGACGCTATTCCGGCTCTGCCTGTATCAATCAAATCTGGAGCAGTCCCGGTCCAATCGGATAAATCGAAAACAGAGTTAGCAGCATGAGACACTGCTAGGTGGAAGCCGATAACGATAGCAAGCAGAGTACTGGCCTCTTCTCTCCTGTCGGTACTTATCTGTACATAGGTCGAGATTCCGACGAGAGCGAAGGTTAGGGCCCCGACCCTACCAACGCTTTCAAACAAGTTGTAGGCCATCGTAATGATAGCCGCAGCTATAATGAATCCGAGTACAACAATAGCATTTCGATACTTGGCCATATTGCCAAACGGAGCAAAGGCACCAATTCTGCCAAGCGCAGCAGCAAAAGCGGCTACGGCGGGCAGAATCAGGACTTGCGTATATCCGTCATTTTCCATGGCTCCGTTCGCGACATAATCGGCCCCCAAGAAGAGTGCTAGCAATGCAACTAGCACCGTTGGGACAGATGCAATCCCTGCCTGGGAGAGCTCTGATTCAGTCGCGGTATCATTCTCATTCATCATCAATCACCGTGTTCAGCCCAAAGGCTAGCGTCGCGCCGATTTGACTGACTGTTATAACCATTCGTAGAATGGTTGTAAAATCGGAAGGCCAAGAATGACTCACTAAATCCGCTAAAGAGCTCGATATGCGATGTCTGAACGGTAATGAGAGCCTTCGAGTTGGATACACTCAATCAGCTCGTATGATGCGGCCACTGCATCGTTGAGTGAGGGCGCTAGTCCTGTAGCCGACAGGACTCTGCCTCCAGAAGAAATTAGTTGTCCGTCTTCTCCCATGATAGTTCCGGCATAATGAACAAACGCCGAGGTCATGCCCTCCTCGATTTTGACTTCGCTACCTGAGATCTTTCTCCCCGTCGATGAGCTTGCAGGGTAGCCCTCTGAAGCAAGTACCACAGTAGCCGCACATAAGTCATGAAACTCATATTCTTCTTCGGAGATTCTTCCTTCTGCACAGGCGAGCAAAAGTTGCCCCATATCGCTTGAAATCAGGGGGATTGTAACTTGAGTCTCGGGGTCGCCAAATCTTACATTGAATTCGATTACCCCTGGAGCCCCTTCTTCGTCGATCATTAAACCGAGATACAGGCATCCTCGGTAGGGGGTTTCTTGGTTTCTGAGGTGATGGTGCATTGGTTCAATTATTTCTCGAGTTACTCTATGCATCACAGACTCAGATACTATCGGAGCAGGGGCGTAAGCCCCCATTCCTCCAGTATTCGGGCCGGTGTCTCCCTCTCCTACTCTCTTGTGATCCTGACTTGCAGGTAGGCAAATGTAGCCAGATTCGTCCATTACAACCAGTACTGAAGCTTCTTCACCCGACAAGTGCTCCTCAAGAAGAACGAAGCCGTCCAATTCTATTCCTTCTAGTAGGGCTTCCTCTGCAACCTTCCTGTCTGAGGTTACTGTGACTCCTTTTCCTGCGGCGAGAACATCTCGCTTGATTACCCAAGGAGTCTCAAACTTGTCTAAAGCATTGGGAATTAATGATTTTTCATCAACCACTATGTGTCCGCCGGTAGGGACTCCTAGAGATTTCATTATCTCCTTGGCATGTAGTTTAGAGGCCTCCAAACGAGCACCTTCCGAATGAGGGCCAAAGCAAGATATTCCGGCATCCCTGAGGGAGTCTGCGAGGCCGTTTACGAGCGGCGCCTCTGGACCTACAACAACCAAGTTGGAATCTAACTCAAGTGCTAGCGAAACGATGCCTTCGATATCACTAGAAGATACATTATGATTTGATGCAACCATCGAGGTACCAGCATTCCCGGGAGAACAGTGAACAGCCGTTACAGATGGGCTTTTGGCAAGCCCCAGGCATAGAGCGTGTTCTCTTCCTCCCCCTCCTACAACCAAGACCGTCAGAGTAGACATGCCTATGCGTGAAGCCATCGGAAGATAATGGATTCCGAAGTGAGTGTTCCTAGTATGGTACTGACTTCAGACCCAATCTATATCCAATTACATTGAACAGCCGGTGAATAATTGGGGTCAAGATGAGTAATGCAATAATTTCGTCATGTAATTGCTCGTGCATGATTACTTGGTCATCAAAGAGCAAGAATGAGAAGAAGAATACTGAAACAGCGAATGGGACAGTGTCAAGAAGAGGGGCTTTCGAGCTTTCCTCGCCCTCTCTTTTTAGGCCGCGGCGGCGCTTGACAAATGAGCCAGCAGAGTCTCCTAGCATACAAGCGATGCCTAGTGTGAAGCCCATTACAAAGGCGGCACCCCACTCTCCGCCGAGCCAAAACCAATCAGACGAATTGCTGAACAATATAGGGTCTACAAACGGCCTTGCATCTGGAGGATAGTCTGAATTCCATGCATAATGGGCCAACATTGTGAGGAGTCCAGAAAATATGGCGCCGCCGAACATACCATTCCAAGTCTTACCGTCCCCCAAAATTCTGTAACCATCTCTCCAGTTTCTTCCTCCGTCAATCACCACGCTTGAGAAGCCGAACTTATCTGGAATCCACTTGCCAAACAGCATCGCTCCAGTATTTGCTAGATAGAATGGCCCGTACATCATCAGGACCGTGACGATGTTCAAAGCGAAGTCGGCGGAGTCGGGCGCTGGGAATAAGGCGGATGCGCTCACGGGCTCCCGAGACAAAGACAGTGAATGAACCCTATCCGAAGAATAGTGGGCAAAACTATTCATGGCACTCTCGTTGAATGCGGGCCATGAGAACCGTCGCAATAGTACAATCCGTTCTGATGATTACCTCAGTCATTCTTGTCACTGGATTAGTCTCAGCAGAGGAATCTGAGACTGTAATTAGTGCCGATATGACTTGGTCGGGAGAAGATTCTGTAGAAGGAGTAGTCAGGATAGTAGATGGCGGACACTTGACTATAGAGGATGCAAACATCAAGATGATTGATGGATCTAGTATTCATGTTGATGAGGGTGGTCAACTGACGATTACTCAATCTACTGTGAAGTCACAGACTCCTCCTTCTGCCATAGCTAGTATGGGCTACTGGGATGAAGTAAATATGTCAAAGTTCAAGATTCCGGGAGATGGAATTTCTGGGCCATTTGAAGTAGAAATGATCCCAATAGAGGGAGATACCTACTACTCTGATGCAGCCCACATTGGAAGTGATGTTTTCGATCTCAATGGTAGTTCTCACACATTCAGTTTCGAAAATGGTGCAGGAGACATCTGGGTCGGCCTTACTGGCTATGGTTCCAGTCCTGTTACTGTGGGCTCAATCACCATTACCACACAAACTGGGGGCCAGACTACAATGGCTGGTTCTGAGTTAGAGACTGTCAATATGAAGAGTTCTGGGGCTCTGGAGTTCGGGATCCATGTAGAAGGAGAAATGCAATCTTCGTTCTCTTCAGTCATAGGAGGTTGGGTTTTCGTTGAGGGAGTCCTGAGTGCAGATAATACTGAATTCGATAGAGTTGGGCCAATTATGGTAGGAGAATCAGGTAGGATAGATCTCCTAGGATCTACATCATTCGCATCCAGCCTGGATGATCATGATATTCAAGCCGGACCTTACTCCGAAATATTCTGGGGCGAGGGTGTCGTCGGATCAGGAGGATTGATTGACAAATGGGAGAGGAGAGTTTCAGGTCAGACTCTACATCTAGATGCAAAGTATGTAGTTCTCAGACTATCTGGAATCGGGCCCCTAGAGGCGACTCAAGAAATATTCAGCGATGAGAATGGTACTGCCTATGTCAATTCAGGAGTAGAGAGGGTGGTCGAGATTGGTTATGCAGATGGCACCGTCTGGACCGAGTCTGCAACCATAGAAATCATCACCTATGAGACGGGTTGGAATCCTGCTTCATCTGGAATAGGAAACTACGGAGGAGGAGTGATGAATCTGGATTGGTCGGATTCAATTGTAATCAACTCGGAGACACCTTATGTTGAATGGGAGTCTCTGAGTATTACTGAAGAGACATTGACGAAAACTCGCGGGCAGGAGATGCCGGTAGTCGCCGGATTGGCAAATAGGGGAAGTGCAGAAGCACTTCTTTACTTCACCTGTGAAGTTTCAGAGACAGGGATGGAAGCGGATATTGGTGGCTATAGGCAAGCTAGAATTGGGCCGGGAGAATCTGTTGAAGTTTCGTTTGGTTGGAGGCACTCTCAGACTGGTGATGCATCTCTTACTTGCAAGATACTGACTCCAACTCAATTAGTCAGTGATGATGCGTTCGGAGGAGGGAGTATGACGACCGAAACAGCTACCTGGTCCGAACCTACAGAAGATGATTCGATAGATGTGGTGTCACTTCTGGCTGCTATAATCGTGGCTATGGCAATCGCTGGATTCACAATGCTCAGACGGGCCTCAGATGCTATCGTTGAAGATGACGAAGATGATGACTCAGATTATTCAAAAGACGAGTACTAAATTAGCAACTCGAAACCTTAGTCCATGATTCGCTG
>CETM01136168.1_pt1 | contig 21378 bp, 20 predicted proteins | sample 361451 | NCBI WGS metagenome assembly CETM01 (sample SAMEA2622690, study PRJEB7988) | marine metagenome | isolation source: saline water (ENVO:00002010), including
ATTGTGGCTGGATCTATAATATCAGTAATAAATCAAAAAGGCGGAGTAGGCAAAACTACGACTGTAATAAACTTAGCAACAGCATTAGCAAAAAAAGGAAAAAGAATTTTAGTAATAGATTTAGATCCCCAAGGTAATGCGACTACTGGATTAGGGAAATCTAACAATGATGAAGAAAAAAGTATTTATAATGTTTTGATCGGTAAAATACATGTGCAAGAAGCAATTCAAAAAAGCAGTGTTTCAGGTCTAGATATTATAGGCTCAAACGTTAATTTATCAGGATTAGAAGTAGAAACGGCGAATGATGCCAATAGGGCATTTTTATTAAAGGAGGTTTTAACCAAAACTAATGGGCAGCATTTTAGTGAATACGAAAACATATTTATTGATTGCCCTCCATCATTAAGCCTTTTAACCGTTATGTCCTTAGTTTCAGCAGACGAATTGTTAATACCTCTGCAAACTGAATTTTTTGCACTAGAAGGTATTACTCAACTAGTAAAAACTATCGATAGAATAAAAATCAACTTAAACCCGGAACTTGGCATAAGGGGTGTTCTTCTCACAATGTTTGACAAACGTAATAAGCTTTCGTCACAAGTAGATGCTGAAGCTAGGAAGCATTTTAAAGATAAAGTTTACAAAACCGTGGTTCCAAGAAATGTTAGATTATCAGAAGCACCATCCCATGGTATGCCTTGTTTGATTTATGATAAGAATTGTTCTGGTAGTAAATCTTATGTTTCTTTAGCCGAGGAGTTCATTAACCAAAATGATCACAATATAGGTAGTGCGGCATGAACCCAGCTAAAAAAGGACTAGGAAGAGGTCTTTCAGCATTATTTGGGGACATAGAAAAAAAAGGTGACTCAAAAAAAAATAAGATTTCCAAACTTCCAATAGCTGATTTACAGCGCAATAAATATCAACCAAGAATTAATTTTGATAAACAAAAGTTAGAAGAACTCGCGTCTTCTATTAAAGAAAACGGTGTTATCCAGCCAATAGCAGTACGTCCAAATAAATATGATCCAGGTAAATACGAGATTGTTGCTGGAGAACGAAGATGGTTGGCAACCCAAAAAGCAGGCTTAAATGAAATCCCAGTTATAATTTTAGATATAGACGACCAAAAATCACTGGAAATAGCAATATTAGAAAATATTCAAAGACAAGATTTAAATGTAATCGAAGAGGCAAAAGGTTATCAAAGACTCAGTAAAGAATTTGGATATGACCACGATAAAATTTCTAAGTTTATGTCTAAAAGCAGAAGTCATATAAGTAATACACTTAGATTGCTCACTCTTCCACATGATGTAATAGGATTAATAGAAGAAGGAAAATTAACAGCTGGTCAAGCAAGACCTCTAATCGGTATGCCTAATGCTTCTGAAGTTGCTGAAAATATTGCTAAAAAAAGAGTTGCTGCAAGAGAGGTGGAGTCATTAGTAAGAAAAACAAAGGGCAAAAAGAGTAATAAAGTTGATGACCCAAATATTTTATTCGTAAGAAATGAGTTAGAAAGTAGGCTTGGTTTGAATGTTGAGATAATTAATAAAAAAAATAATTCAGGAAAAATTATAATAAAATATAAATCTTTAGAGCAGTTTGATTTAATTTCAAAGTTACTTAAGAGATAGAATTTGCAAGCTGATACAATTTAATTAATAAATTTTTTATAATAGTAGTGTTATAATTATTCATTTTAGTTTTCATTTTTATTTCTGCATCAATTATTTTTCTTTTTGCCTCTTCTAATTTAATTAAATTCCATTTACTAAATTGTCTTAAAATTGCTGGTTTATCTTTCCAAAAAACCTTTGGTGTGAGATTGTCTAATGCTTTTTCTGTATTTTTATCTATTTGGTACTGTTTTTGTAGTTCTAATAATTTTTGAATTCTTGTATTTAGATTATTCAAATATAGAAAGGTACTTTCATTTTGCAATATCACATTACTTAAATTCTTATTTAAGCCTTCCTTATTGCCTTCAAAACACGAGTCTCTTAGATTGTCAAAATCTAAGTTATAGGCGTTATTAATAAGCTTTTCCAACTTTTCCTGATCAATTTTTTTATCTAAAAATAATGATTTAATCTTTTCTATTTCCTGGAATACAACTTTTCTGTCTAAACCAGAGTTCTCAATAAGTGCATTTTTAATTTCTTGATTCAGACCTTTGAAATCACCAAGTCTTTTTTGTATATATTCAGATAAAGTTCTATGATTATCTTGGTAACACGGAACTATTCCTAGTTTCTTATTTTTTTCAAAAAGAGATCTAATTTCTGATTTCTTCTCTAAGTTTTGTGCAAACAGAAAAACTTTTACTTTGTTAAAATTGTTATCAATAATTTCGAAAACTTTACTTTTTAATTTATCGGATATTTCATTGATAAATATGACTTTATTTTCATTGAACAATGAAACATTATTGATCTGTTCGTTCAACAACGTGTTATTTTTTATAATTTCTTCTTGATAAAAGTTAACCGTTTCATAATTTTTAAATTTTTTTTTTAATTCAGATTTAATCTCATCTTTTAAACCAATATTTTCTCCATAAAATAAAATTGATTCGTAATTGTCAATAATTGACAAGTTTTTCTCAATTATGTAACTTTTTAAAATCACTTTACTATTTGTAAATTAAATTTAGTCTATTTGATATTCTCTCGGCTATATTTTTAACTATATTATCCACAATTTTCTTTTCTTTATTAATTGTATCGATGTGAAGTTTCGATGCTTTAAAGGTACCACTTTGAGAAAAATTTTGATTTAAAACTTCAAGATTAGAGCTTTCAGTTTTTGCTATTAAATTAAAGTTTATTAAAACGTTGTATGCTAAAGGTTTGCCTGCCAAACTTCTATTTGAAACTTTCTTTTCTTTTTTAGCATTTATAATGAAAAACAAATTATTTTCTGCATTTTCTATTTTTGAGAAATTATTTGCGAGAGATTGACCTAACTTTCGATCTCCCTCAATATTAAAATTATTAACACTAAATTTTTTATATTTTTCAGATAACAAAGGTTGGTAACCACATCCTTGAAATATAAAAAATAAAGATAAAATTGTACAAATTTTAATAAATTTATTTAACATTTTAAGTTGTAATAAAGTTAATTATTTTATTTTTAACAAAAATATTTTTCACAATTTTTTTATCTTTCAAATTCTTTTTAATATTTTCAATTTTTTTAGCTTGCACCATAACTTCCTTTTCTGAAAGGTCTTTTTTAGCAATAATTAAACCTCTTTTCTTCCCATTGATTTGAACAACAAGAGTAATTTCTTGTTCTTTTAAAAGGGACTGGTCTACCTCAGGCCATTCAATTTTGTTATAAAAATCTTCCCCTTCCAAATTTGATAAACATTCACAAGAAATATGGGGTACAAAAGGTATCATTACTTTTAAAAATTTGATTTGAGAGTTCATAAGATTTTTTTTACTTACTTTTTTGTTCAAATTTTCCTCTAAAAGATTAGTAATTTCGTACATTTTTGCTATTGCAACATTTAGCTGAAATTTCTCAATTAATTCGGAGATCCTAAAAATATAATCATTAAATTTTGATAAGAATTTTTTTTCTTCATCCGAATTAATTTTATCTTCTAATTTATCCAAAATTTTATTATTTAAACTCCATATTCTTTGAATAAATTTATTTGCAGCTGAAACACCCTCCGTAGACCATTGTACGTCTCTCTCAGGTGGACTATCGGACAAAATAAACCATCTAACGGCATCTGCGCCGAAAATTTTAATCATGCTCTCTGGATCCACGATATTTTTTTTAGATTTCGACATAGCTTCAGACGGTCCAACATTAACTTTTGCTCCATCAATTTTTGAGGTATATCCATTCTTATTTTTTTGTATTTGATCAGGACTCAACCATTTACCTTTTTCATTTTTATAAGTTTCGTGGCAAACCATTCCTTGGGTAAAAAGACCCTTAAAAGGCTCTTTTATTTTAATTTCTTTATTACATTGTTTTATAGCTCTCATAAAAAACCTAGAGTACAACAAGTGCAAGATTGCATGCTCTACACCTCCAATGTATTGATCAACCGGCATCCAATAATTAAAAGATTTTTCATCAAATGGTTTATTCTCAATTTTTGGAGAACAAAATCTAATGAAATACCATGATGAGTCTACAAAAGTATCTAATGTATCAGTTTCTCTTAAAGCATCCTCACCAGTTTTTTTATATTTAGTTTTTTTCCATGAAGGGTGTGTGTCAAGAGGATTACCTTTGGAATTGATATCAATATTAGTGGGAAGTTTAATAGGAAGCTCACTTTTATCTACAGGAACAACTTCTCCATTTTTTAGGTGAATCATTGGGATTGGACACCCCCAGTATCGTTGCCTTGAAACACCCCAGTCTTTAAGCCTAAATGTAATTTTTTTCTTTCCGATATTTTTTGTCTCGATTATATTTACAATTTTTTCCTTAGCTTCTGACACTGATAAATTGTTTAAGAATTCAGAATTAATAATTGTACCGTCCCCCGAATAAGCCTTATCATTTTTTACATCATTTAAATTTTCGGGCTTTACAACAGGAATTATTTCAAGTTTATATTTTTTAGCAAAATCAAAGTCTCTTTGGTCGTGAGCTGGACATCCAAAAATTGCTCCTGTTCCATAGTCCATTAAAATAAAATTTGCCACATATATTGGTATTTTTTTTCCTTTAATAAATGGATGATCTGCGAATAAATTTGTCTTAAAACCAATTTTTTCAGCGTTAGCAATTGCTTCCTCGGTAGTACCAACTTGTGAGCATTTATTTTTGAAATCAATAAAATCTTTTGATTCTTTAAATTCATTACAGATTGGATGATCAAATGAGATTGCTAAAAAAGTCGCTCCAAATATAGTGTCTGGACGAGTAGTAAATATTTTAATGATTTTTTCATTTTTTGTGATTTTAAAATTTATTTCACATCCCAAGGACTTTCCAATCCAATTTTTTTGCATTAATTTTACTTTTTCTGGCCATTCTTTCAAAGTTTTGAGATCTTCAAGTAACTCATTTGAAAACTTAGAAATATTAAAAAACCATTGATTTAATTTTTTTCTCTCAACCAGTGCATTTGATCTCCAGCCTCTTCCATCAATAACCTGTTCGTTTGCTAGAACCGTTTTTTCAACAGGATCCCAATTTACATATGTTTCTTTTCTAACCACTAAGCCATTGTTAAAAAAATCTATAAATAATTCTTGTTGATGTTTATAATAATCTTCATCACATGTAGAGATTTCTAAATCCCAATCAATCGACAAACCTAATAACTGAAGCTGCTTCTTCATTGTAGAAATATTTTTTTTAGTCCATTCATTCGGATTTAAATTGTTTTCTTTAGCAGCATTTTCGGCAGGTAACCCAAAAGAATCCCATCCCATTGGATGTAATACGTTAAATCCCTTCATCATTTTATATCTCGCTATTACGTCTCCTATTGCGTAATTTCTTACATGACCCATATGTATTTTTCCTGATGGATATGGAAACATTTCAAGACAGTAAAATTTTTTTTTTTTATTAGTATTTTTAAATTGATTTTTTGTTTTAGACCAATTTTTTTGCCATTTTTTGTCGACTTCTTCTATATTTATTTTGTTCATAGAATTTAAAATCGTTATAAAATTTTACCTGATTAACTTTTCTTTTTCTTCTTTTTTGATTGCGCTTCTAAAGAAGCAGCCTTTTTAATAATTTCTGATCTAATAGTATCTTCAAGTCTATTTGAACTAGTTTTAGTTACAATACAATTGTTCCCAGTTTTACAAGTTTTCTTGTGTATTATTATTTTTAAACTATCTGAACGGATCTCATTTGATAAAAATCTGATAGTAAATTTTAAAGAATCATCAGTCGTATTAGAGTCTGTGTACCAATCGGTTATTATCATACCACCGGAATAATCTACTGTTACAAGAGGCATAAAATCTATTACATCGAATGTTGCTCTCCAAAGAGGATTTGCCGTACTAAATTCGTAGGTTGTTTTTCTGCCCTCTGCTAGATTTTTAAGCGAGATACCCCTGCCTTGCTCAACATTCTGTCTAGCTCTTTCACGTCCCTCGGCCGGTATGTTTCTAGCATCCCCAGCTTTTGGAAGTTTAAAACCACCCTGACAAGAGCTAAGAATAAGACCTAGAATAATAGCGGTTAAAAATTTGTTTAGAATATTCATCACTGTTAATTTTATATAATCTCAAAGGTTGAAGATTAACACGAAAAAAGCCACAAATTTGTGTGCTATTTATACAACACTTAATTAAAAAAACAGTTAATTATTAAGTAAATCATGAAAAATCAAGTGTTTTTGATTAAATTCCTCTCAGTTTATTTAAATAAACAATTAAGGAGATAAACATGAAGAACGTAAAAAAAGTAGGACTATCAGCATTAGCTGGAGCACTAGCTTTCACTTCTGCAACAGCAGGTGATCTAAGTATTTCAGGTAGCATGATAGCTTCTTACACTAAAAAAGGTGGTTACAGCACAACTGGTAACCCAATTGGTATGGACAAAGAATTATCAATTACTGGTTCTGGAGAACTAGATAATGGTGTCGGCGTTGCATACAAACAAACAGTAACAGACGCAATGGCGTTTAACGATAGTGAATTAGTATTTACTGGAGTTCCAATGATGGGAGATGCATCAGTTGCAATTACATCTACTGGTTCACCACTTAGTGCTATCGATGACGTAACTCCAATTGCATTTGAAGAAGCTAACGCAGCTGTAGGTTCTATTGATGACGTAAACGGAATGGATGGAACATACGGTATCAGATACACATTAGCTGATGTAATGGGTAGCGGATTCAAATTAGACGCAATGTATACACCTAAACATGGTACAGGCGATGCTGCAGCAGAAAAAGGTGTTTCTGGAGCAGGTGCTGACCAGAACGAAGAAGGTTACGAAGTAACTGTAACTGGATCAGTTCCAATGGTTGATGGTTTAAGCGTTGGTGTTGGTTACGCTCAATTAGCGAAGTCACAGAACGAATCTACAACTTCAAGCGATGAAGACCAAGACGAAGGTACTGCATATATTAAATATGCTACAGGCGGATTAACACTTGGTTATCAAAAAGGTGTAGTAGCTGCGGACGGAGCGAATGAAACTAGATATACTAATGACTACATTGGTATTTCTTATGCGATCTCAGATAATCTTTCAATTTCATACAACGAAATTGAATCTAACAAGAAAAACGACTCAACTGATTTGATCCAGGAAATGGACTCAATCAGCTTGTCATACACAATGGGTGGAATGACTATCGGTATTCTTGATTCTGAAGCGGAAAATGCTTCTTACACAAGTGCAAGAAAGCAATCTGCAAGATCAATTCAAATGTCAGTAGCGTTTTAATTAACCTATTATTTTTTAAAAAAAGCCGGTACATAAGTGCCGGCTTTTTTTTTATCTGAAGACATAGCAAAACCAACAATATTAAGGCCCTTTAATTTAGAGAAATTTTCCTTTTTGATACCACCAAGCGCAATAAACTTTGTAGAAAAATTTTGAGACAGTAAATTGAATCTTGCTCTACCCAAGAATCCTTTTTTAAATTTATAATTCGTACTGAATAGTCTTGATAAAAAAATTTGTTTGCATCCTTGATCTAACTTTTCTTTTATTTCAGAAGTATTATGAGCACTTCCAATTATGCTAATATTAGAGTTAATGCCTTTTAAATGTTTAAATTGACCTTTATTATGGGCTGAGATGTAAAGGGAGTTACTATTAAGATAAAACAATATTTTTACATTATTTGAAATATATAAATCAATCATTCTTCTTGAACACTTATTTTTAAACTTTTTTAAATCAGTTAACTTATGTTTCTCTGGTTTTCTTAAGATTAAAATTGCACCTATTTTTTTGACATAATCTAGGTTAATCTCATCTAATTGTTCGATAAAAAAATATAAATATTTTTTATTTTTTGACATGACAGACAAAAGTATAAATAATTTAATCTCAATACAAGATAATATAAAAAATCTTAATAGCAAAAAAACAATTCGCCCTGAAATCATCTGTGTTTCCAAAACCTTTTCTCTAGATCGTTTACGACCCTTACTTGATCATGGCCATATTCATTTTGGGGAAAATAAAGTACAGGAAGCAGATCTTAAGTGGAGTGGGTTAAAGATCAAAAATACAAAAATTAAACTCCATATGGTTGGTAAATTACAATCTAATAAAGTAAAAAAGGCTGTTCAAATATTTGATTATATACATTCTTTAGACAACATAAAATTAGCTAATGAGCTTAAAAAAAGAGAAACAGAACTTGGCAAAAGGCTCTCATATTTTATTCAAGTAAATGTTGGTGAAGAAATACAAAAAGGTGGAATTAAGCCTGGCGATACAAAAGAATTTTTAAAGTACTGCTTAGAAAAAGTTAAATTAAATATTATTGGCTTGATGATAATTCCACCGAATGACCAAAATACAAGAAGATATTTTGAAGAAATATCTAAATTGAATTTTGATCTAGGACTCAAGGATTTAAGCATGGGCATGTCCTCAGATTATGTAATTGCCACTGAATTTCACTCTACTTTCTTACGAATTGGATCCGCAATACTTGGGGAAAGAAAAGTTAATAAATAATTAATTTAGTTTTTTTTGTAATTAATGGCAATATTTGAAGAAAATCTTTTTTGGTTATTGCAATACATCCTTTTGTCGGAGAAAATTTTTTATCAGTTAAATGAAGAAAAATAGCACTTCCTTTATTTTTAATTATAGGTCTTTTGTTAAAATTTATTACCAAAACTAAGTCGTAATTTCTTTTTTTCAAAAATAATTTTTCAGCACTCATTTTAAATGGGAATTTTATTAACTTGTTATAAAAATTGGATTTTGGGTCATCACACCAGCCCATATTTTTTGTAATACTTAATTTTTTAATTTTCGATTGAAAACTTTTTATTCTATCTTTTCTAAATAGTAACAGCTCAAATTTAAAACTTCCTATAGGAGTTTTGTTATCACCCTCTTTTTTTTTATAAGTTAAACCTCTTTTTCCTATTGAGCATTTGAGTTTATAGTTATAAAAGTAAAGATAGTTTTTTTTTAAACGTATATGCATAATGATTCTTATACTGTTAATGTTGCATGTTTGTGCAGCAAAAACCTTATCAATTCCTTTCAAGAATTAAAATCATTTTTTACTTTTAAAATGTTCATGATTGAGGAAAAATCCTTAGAGACAATAGACAAAAAATATAATGCAATTATTATTGAAACTAACTCAAAAAAAAATATTTCTTTAAACTCTATAAATATACCCATAATATATATTGGTAAAAAAAATCTTCCCCCCCAAAGCTCTAACCCATTTGAGCTAATTTTTAAAATGCCAATAAATATTATTAATTTTAACAAGAGCGTAGTAGAATTATGCAAAAAATATGAATTCAATAAAAATTCATTAATCAAAATTAAAGATTATATTTTAGACAAAAATGAACGGACATTAAATAAAGATAATATTACTCTTAAAATTACTGAAAAAGAGATTCATTTTATACACATGTTACATGATTCCAAAAAACCATTAAGTAAAAACTATATTCTTGAAAAAATTTGGTCTTATTCTTCTGATACACAAACTCATACAATTGAGACTCATATATACAGATTGAGGCAAAAAATTAAAAAACACTTTGGAGACAACAATTTTATTAAAAATTCAACTGAAGGATATAGTCTTTGAAAAAAAGAAATATTATAGCAAAGGATCTTTTTTCAAAGAAATACAAAAAAAGAATTGTGAAACCTAAAAAGGGTAAAGGTAGCTACAGTAGAAAAAAATTTAAGAAAGTCTAGCACCAATTTTTTGAATAATTACGGAAGACATATCCGTCCCTTTTTCCAAGCATTTTTTTATTGGAAATTCATTTATATACCCATGTAAAAATCCAGCAGCAAATAGATCGCCTGCACCAGTAAGATCAACAATTTTAAGGTTTTTTTTTATATCACAGTGAATCACTTCATTTTTATTTATTGCAACACTTCCTTTTTCACCTCTAGTCACTACGATTAATTTTCCGAGCTTTTTCCCAAATTCAATTACATCGTTAAAGTTATTTGAGTTTAATAGCGATAAAATTTCCTGTTCATTTGAAAAAGTTATATCCAGTTTATTTTTAACTAAATCCAAAAAGCTTTCTTTATGTCTCTCAACACAAAATTTATCAGATAAGGACATGGCTACTTTATTTGAACTTTTAATAGCTTTTTCAAATGCTTTTTGAGGATCTCCTTCGTCCCAAAGATATCCTTCAAAAAAAACTATTTCACTTTTTTTTATTACTTTAGAATCAATATCATTTTCATTTATTTTACCTGCAATTCCTAGAAATGTGCACATAGTTCTCTCTGAGTCAGGAGTAATTAAAATTAAACAAGTTCCAGTTGGAAGAGCTTCTTTTTTTTTAGAATAAAAATAATTTACATTTTCTTTTTTTAAACCTTCCTCATATTTTTTACCTAATTCATCATTATTAACTTTACCTATAAATCCAACTTTATTTCCTAAATTTGCAAGACCAACGATAGAATTTGCAACTGATCCACCTGAAATGGTCTCTTCAATTTTTAAATTAGAAAGTAATTTTTTGAATTCATTTTCATCTACTAATTTCATGGTACTTTTGGTTAGTCCATTTTTTTTTAAAAAATCATCATTTACTTTACAGATGACGTCTACAATGGCGTTGCCCATTCCAATAATTTTCATTTTTAAGCTTTCTTTGTTTTAATTGGTTTCTTACGTTTAGGATAACAAGAAGTACAAATTTTACAAGTCAGTCCAAAGCAATCTCTGGCCTTACAATACTCTCTTCCGTAATAAATTATTTGAAGATGAAGTTTATTCCATGATTTTTTTGGAAATAATCTTTTCAGGTCTTTTTCAGTTTGAACAACATTTTTACCATTGGATAATCCCCATCTTTGAGCTAATCGATGAATATGTGTATCTACTGGAAATGCAGGGATACCAAACTTTTGAGACATTATCACACTTGCTGTTTTGTGACCTACTCCTTGCAAGTTCTCAAGATCGTGAAAATTATTTGGTACTTTACTATTATGTTTATCTATTAACTGTTTGGATAACATGAACACACTTTTAGCTTTATTTCTAAAAAGACCAATGCGTTTTATTAATTTTTCAATTTTTTTTCTTCCTAATTTTACAAAATGCTCAGGCTTATAATATTTTTTGTAAATGTCTTTCGTCACATTATTCACATTAAGATCTGTTGTTTGGGCAGACAAAGTAACTGAAATTAAAAGAGTAAATGTATTTTTGTGTTTAAGTGGTATTGGTGTTTTAGGGTAAATCTTATTAAGGATTTTTAATATTATTTTTGCTCTCTGTAATGCTTTCATTGTTTTAAATTTATTTAAAATTTAAAACATTTCTCATGGAGTATAAACCAGGTTTTTTATTTATTATCCACTTTGCTGCTGTTAAGGCACCCTCAGAATACAAAGCTCTATCAAAGGACTCGTGGTTTAAAGTAACTATTTCTTTCCCGCTTGAAAATTTTACCTCATGTTCGCCAATAACACCCCCTTTTCTCAGAGAATTAAAATTAATTTTTTTGCTGAAAGGAAATGATTTTTTGTTAAAAAATTTTTTTCCAATAATTTTTCTAAAATCTTTATTTTTCCCAAGCGCTATACCTTTTCCAAGCATTAATGCGGTTCCAGAAGGATGATCTTTTTTATTTTTATGGTGTACTTCAAAAACTTTACTTAAAAATTTTTTTCCAAGAGATTTTGAGGTAATTTCTGTTAAATAAACTAATAAATTTACACCGAGACTCATATTTCCAGCTTTAAGAATAGGTATTTTTTTTGAGTATTTTATTATCAATTTTTCCTCTTTCATTGAAAAACCTGTGGTTCCAATAATTACCCTTTTTTTTAACTTTGAGGCTATTTTCAAAACCTCTAGGGTGCATTTAGGAACTGTAAAATCTATTATTACATTTGCATCTTTAAATGCATTTTTTGAATTTAATTGAGGTTTTAAACCACCAATTTTTTTATTAGTTATTTCGTTTTCTGTGATAGAAACTATTTTAAAACCCTTAACATTTTTAGCAGATTTCATAATTTGTCTACCCATTCTACCCAAACATCCCGTAATTGATAAATTAATTTTTTTCATTTAATTTTTCCAGAATTTTTTTGCTTTATCAAAAAAGGTTTTTATTAACGGATTTGATTTATTATCTTCTAAAGATTTAAATTCTTCCAACAACTCTTTTTGTTTTTTTGTTAATGATGTAGGTACTTCTGTTAAAATTCTAATATATAAATCTCCATATATATTTCGTCTTAGTATTGGCATACCTTTTCCTTTGAGTCTTAACTGTTTTCCGCTTTGGGTTCCAGCTGGAATTTTAATCTTTGTTTTTCCACCATCAATTGATGGTACCTCAACATTTGTCCCTAAAGCTGCATCTGCAATAGAAATAGGAAGCTCATAATATAGGTTTTCTTCTGATCTTTTAAAAATATTATGTGTTTCAACTGATATAAATAAGTACAAATCACCGCTCGTTCCACCCTTGTTACCTGCCTCTCCTTTGCCCGCAAGTCTTATTCTGGTTCCATCATCTACACCTTTGGGTATTTTGACTGAAACACTTTCATTTGACTGTATTTTGCCCATACCACTGCATTTAGCACACGGACTTGTAATTTTTTCCCCTTCACCTCCGCATTGAGGGCAGGTTTGTTGAATTGTAAAAAACCCCTGACTAGACCTTACTCTTCCTTGCCCTCCACAATAACTGCATGAGGACGGTTTTGTACCAGGCTTAGCTCCACTTCCAGCACAAGTTTTACATTTTTTGTAAGTTGTATAGTTTATTTTTTTTTCAGTTCCAGCAAATGCATCATTCAAGTCTATTGAAACATCATACCTTAAATCATTCCCTCTGTTATTAGACCTGCTTCTTCTCGCACCTGTTGATCCAAAACCAAAGTCACCAAATACATCCTCAAAAATATCAGAAAAAGAGGACGAAAAATCAAAATTTCCAAAACCACTTTGCGACCCTCCACCTTGAAATGCTGCGTGTCCAAACTGATCATAATTTGTCTTTCTTTTGTCATCAGATAGAACATGATACGCTTCGCTGGCTTCTTTAAATTTTTCCTCAGCACCTTTGTCGTTCTTATTTTTATCTGGATGATATTTAAGTGCGAGTTTCCTGTATGCTTTTTTAATTTCGTCTTTGCTTGTGGATTTATCTACTCCTAAGACTTCATAATAATCTCTTTTTGCCATGAGAAGCTTTGCTCCTGTTTAATAAGTCTTAGGCTCTTTTTTCTTTGTCTTCTTTTGCGTCTACGACCTCTGCATCAACAACATTATCTTTTTCTTTTTCTTTATCGTCTTTTTTTTCGGCAGTTTTATCACCAGGTTTTTGTTGGCTTTTATAAACTGCCTCTCCTAGTTTCATTGAAGATTGGATCAATGATTGTGTTTTTTTCTTCACTTCTTCAGAGTCAGTTCCTTTTAGTGCATTTCTTAAATCTGAAATAGCAGTTTCTATTGCTTTTTTCTCAGTTTCACTAATTTTGGACCCATGTTCTTTAAGATTTTTTTCTGTAGAATGAATTATAGTATCTGCCTGATTTCTAGCATCAACCGAATCTCTTTTTTTCTTGTCAGTCTCTTTGTTAGCTTCAGCATCTTTGACCATTTTTTGTATTTCTTCATCAGATAATCCACCTGATGCTTGTATCTGGATTTTTTGCTCTTTACCTGTTCCCTTGTCCTTAGCAGATACATTGACTATTCCGTTTGCATCTATATCAAAAGTCACTTCTATTTGAGGGACACCTCTTGGAGCAGGTGCAATTCCTACTAGTTCAAAATTACCTAAAACTTTGTTATCTGCGGCCATTTCCCTTTCACCTTGCAACACTCTTATTGATACGGCAGGCTGATTGTCTTCTGCAGTCGAAAAAACTTGGCTTTTTTTTGTTGGTATAGTTGTATTTTTATCTATTAACTTTGTAGACACTCCTCCAAGCGTTTCAATACCTAAAGATAACGGTGTAACGTCTAAAAGTAATACATCTTTTACATCACCTTGAAGCACGCCCGCCTGTATAGCAGCACCCATTGCTACTACTTCATCTGGGTTAACACTTTTGTTGGGATCTTTTCCAAAAAAATTTTTAACAGTCTCAACAATTTTTGGCATCCTTGTCATTCCTCCGACAAGTACAACCTCATTAATTTCAGCTGCAGAAAAACCCGAGTCTTTAAGCGCAGTCTTGCATGGTTCTAAAGTTTTTTCTACAAGATTTTCTACAAGAGCTTCCAATTTTGCTCTAGTGAATTTTAAGTTGATATGCTTTGGTCCTGTCTTGTCTGCAGTTATAAAAGGAAGATTAATCTCCGTTTGTGTTGCAGAAGATAATTCTATCTTTGCCTTTTCAGCTGATTCCTTTAATCTTTGTAGAGCTAACTTGTCGCCTCTTAAATCAATTCCATTATCTTTTTTAAATTCTGAAACTAAGTAATCAACAATAGTATCATCAAAATCTTCTCCTCCTAAAAACGTATCGCCATTTGTAGACTTAACTTCAAATACACCATCACCTATTTCTAAAATAGATACATCAAATGTACCTCCACCAAGGTCATAAACAGCGATTTTTTTTCCTCCTTTTTTATCTAAACCGTAAGCCAATGAAGCAGCGGTTGGTTCATTTATAATTCTTAAAACTTCTAAACCAGCAATTTTTCCAGCATCTTTTGTAGCCTGTCTTTGTGCATCATTAAAATACGCTGGTACTGTTATTACAGCTTTTGTTACTGGTTGTCCTAAATGTTTTTCAGCAGTCTCTTTCATTTTTTGGAGTATAAAAGCAGATATTTGTGATGGTGAATATTTTTTACCTTTTGCTTCTATCCAAGCATCGTTTTTATCTGATTTAACTATTTTAAATGGAACTTTTTCTATATCTTTTTTTACCGATTTATCTTCAAAAGTCCTTCCTATTAATCTCTTAGCTGCGAAAATTGTATTATTAGGATTAGTTACTGCTTGCCTTTTTGCTGGTTGTCCCACAAGTTTTTCATCTTTGTCAAGAAAAGCGACCACTGAAGGAGTGGTCCTTTGGCCCTCGGCGTTTTCAATAACTTTGGCTTGCTTACCCTCCATTATTGCAACACAAGAGTTTGTTGTTCCTAAATCTATTCCAATTACTCTACTCATAATACTTCATATATGGGGGTTATTTGAATTTCTACAAGGTGGATTTTAGTCATTTTTGTCATCTTTCTCATTTTTTTTTTGACTTTTTTTAGATACCGCAACCATAGATGGTCTAAGGAGCCTTTCGCCAAACATATAACCAGCCTGTATCTCCTGAACAATAGTTCCGGGTTCTACCCCATCATTTTCAACCTCTGTCATGGCTTGATGGTAATTTGGATCAAATTTTTTATCTAATGATAGGATTTTTTCGATTTTATTCTTCTTAAAAATTGACAAAAGGTCCTTTTCAATTATTTCTATATTTTTCAAAAATTTATCTAAATCTTTATTGTCCTTAAAACCCGGATCATTCTTTATAGAGACATATGCTCTTTGTAAATTATCAAGAATAACCAAATTTTCCTTAGCAAAATTGAATCCACCAAAATCTATTGCTTCTTTAATATCTTTTTCAAATCTGTTGCGCTGATTTTCAAGTTCTGCTAGAGATCTTAAAAGTCTATCTTCTGTATCTTTCAGTTTATCTTCAATACTAATTTCTTTTTTTTCCTCTTTTTTTGAAGATTCACCCTTTTTTTCTGATTTATCTTGGTCGTTTAAATTATCCATAATTATTATATAGTGTTCAATTATTAGATTTCTAGGTATATATGCAAAAAATCAAAAAAATACTCATTGGCACAAATAACAAAGGTAAATTCAAAGAAATTAGCGATTTATTACCGAAAGATGTAGAAAAAGTTTCACCAGAAATATTTAATCTAGATATTCCAATAGAAAATGGAAAAACATTTTTAGAAAATTCTGAGATAAAAGCTGATTTTTTTTGTAAGAAAACTAATTTAGTTACTTTGTCCGATGATTCTGGTTTAGAGATCGAAAGCTTGAATGGAGCACCAGGAATTTTTTCGGCTAGATGGGCGAAAGAATTTGGAAGTTTTGATAATGCTATGAATGAAATTATTAAAAAAGTAAATAAAGCTAACAAAGGAACGTATGCAAGATTTATTTGTAGCTTAACTATGCAGTGGCCAGATGGAAAAAAAATTTCAGAATTAGGGATAATTAAGGGAAAAATATCACAAAAAAAAGGAAAAAATGGTTTTGGTTATGATCCAATATTTATTCCCGCTGGATATAGTAAAACTTTTGGAGAAATGAACTATAAAGAAAAAATTTTAATTGATCATAGGTATATTGCATATAAGAAGTTAGAGAAAAAAGTTAAAATTTATTTTTAACAAAATTCCCATCTTCTATTTTATATATATCTAGTTTTTGTATTACTTTACCTTCAGAAATTCTAAATTTACCAATTTTCCCCTTTAGATCTTTTTTAAAATTAAAACTTGATATTGATTTTATATCACCTAATTTTTTCCATAAATAATAAGTTACCCCAACACTATCATAAGCTAAAATTGTTACCTCATTTGGTTTGTATTTATAAATATCTGAGAATGATCTGTTAAATCTATCGAAGTTTTTGTAATGAATTGAAGGAAAATAAAAATTCTTTATTGATGTTTCTTCCAAAATCCCTTTATCAAACCATTGATTGGCTGTAACTATTAATATTTCTTTTTCTGATACATCAGTATATGCCAAAGATGTGAGTACACTTTTCAAGCTGTCTCCAAAATCTATTATTATAACGGAGTCAAAACTTAATCTACCCAAAGTATACTTTTGTTTTAGTTTTTGTAGTTCTTTTAAGTCCTTAGGTTCTTCTGACCCTTCTAATTTTTTTATTCTTGACTCCAGATTAATTTTTCTTTGTTTGTAATTTGTAAGCTTTTCTATCTGTTTGGTTAAGATTTCTGGGTCCTGGTTGTATCTAAACATTCTTGTTTTAGTAAAATTAGCTAATTTTATATTTTTTTCTATATGTTTTTCATACTCATTACGCGGATAAAGTATTACAGTTTTTTTTCTTTTTTCCTTTTTGATAAAATCTTTAATAGATAAAAGTTGTGACTCTAAATTAATTCCCATCATTATAACATTTTTTTTTATATTAGAGTCCATGTTGGACAAAGATAAGAAAATTAAATTTTCAAAACTATTCAGTTCATTCAATGATTTTGATTGAGCAGGACCAATTATAACTCTTATTCCTTCTTTCTCAAAATCCTCACAAGCTTTTAATAGATTTTCATTTTTTGAACCGGAGTCCTTTGGGTATATTTTAATATTTGAGTCACCAATGTCATGTATAGCCAAATTAACTGCATATAAAATTTCTTCACCTAAATCCTTAAGCTCACCAGAGAAAGGAGCCAAAACACCAATTTTTAGAAAATTGCCATCTTTGTTTTCAACTGCTAAAACAAAAGTGTTAAAACTAATAAGCAAATAAGATAAAATTATTAAGTAAATTTTTTTCATTTTATTATGGATTATTTCTTACCAGGTTTGTACATCGTTTCAACTCCAATAGGTAATTTGGAAGATATTACATTAAGAGCAATAAATGTATTAAAAAATTCAGATAAAATTCTGTGTGAAGACACCAGAAGGTCTGTAAAATTGTTAAATCATTATAATATAAAAAAACAACTAATTTCTTATCACAAGTTTAATGAGAAAAAATTAACATCAAATATAATTAATATGATCCAAAAAGGTGAAAAAATTTCTTTAATTTCAGACGCGGGTACTCCCATTATATCAGATCCAGGTATGGTTATTCTTAGGGAATGCATTAAAAAAGGAATAAAAATTTTTCCAATACCAGGAGTATCTGCAGTTACAACAGCAGTGAGTGTATCTGGTTTTGACGAAAAATATTTTTTTTATGGCTTCCTTCCTAAAAAATTAAAAGAATTAGAAAAAATAGCGAAAGATATAAATCAAATAAACTATAATATAGTTTTTTTTATTCCATCTTTAAAAATAAACTTTTATTTGAAATTTTTTAAAAGACACTTTCGAAGAAGAAAAATATTTATTGCACGGGAAATGACCAAAATACACGAAACATTTTATAGAAATGATTTAAATGAAATAACCAATTTTTCTAGTAGAATTAAAGGTGAACTAACGGTTGTATTATCAAAAAATAATGAAAAAAATAATTTGAATATCGACAGTTTTGATAAAGATAAATTAAAAGTTGAAATTAAAAAGTATTTAAAAAGATATTCTCTCAAAGATGTTGTAAAACTAGTATCAGAAAAATACAAATTATCAAAAAAAAAGGTATATGATTTATGCTTAAAAATAAAAAAATAATAAATATTTCCTTAAAATTATTTTTAATCTTTTTTCTATTAAACTCTTGTGTAGGAAGTTCATCCATCGGAGTTTTTGGTTCTGGGGTTAGCGTAGCTTTTGATCCTAGAACTGTAGGAATGCAAATTGATGACAGCATAATGCAAAAGAATTTAATGAGTAGATTAGCTCTCACAGACAAAAAGTATTTACTCTCTATTGGAATTAAAGTTTTAGATGGAAATATATTTTTATCTGGAAAAGTAGATGAACCCGAAGAGAAACTTAAAATTACAAAATTGGCTTGGGAAACAAAGGGTGCGAGGTCTGTTAAAAGCGCAATAGCAATTAAAGGTGAAACAAACTTTAAGGGTGCAGCAAAAGATGTTCTTATTACATCACAACTAAGAACCGCACTTATTTTTAACAAATTTGTGAAAGCTTCTAATTATAACATTGATACGATCAATGGAAAAACTTATATTTTTGGAATTTCTATGACAATCGATGAGAAAAAAGAGGTCATAAAAGAAGCACAAGAAGTTTATGGGGTTAAGGATGTTATACCCAGCATAATTTTAGTTGAAGATTTAAGTAGAAATAAAAACTAGTTTTTTTTCTTGTTTTTATAATCGATTATTTCAGCAGAATATGCAGCAACTGACGCAAGATTTAATATATCATTTGCGGATGATCTCAAGGGCGCAATTTCTATTGGTAACCCAAGTCCAATTAAAAGCGGTCCAATAGTTTTAGCACCACCAATTGTTCTCATAAGTTTTGTCGAAATTGCTGCGCTATGTAAAGCGGGCATTATTAAAATATTTGCATTACCCACTATTTTTGAAAATGGATAGGTTTCTTTATATTTTGGATTCAAAGCTACATCAGGTTGCATTTCACCATCAAAATCAAAATCTACCTTTTTATTTTTTAAAATTTGTATTGCATCTCTAACGTGTTTGGTGTTTCTTGATGTTGGTTTCCCGAAAGTAGAGTGGGATAAAAATGCTACTTTGGGTTCAAAACCAAATAATTTTGCCACTCTCACACTCGATGTTGCTATTTTTGTTAAGTTTTCAGCAGACGGAAAGTCATTGACTTGTGTATCAGCAATGAAAATTGTTTTTTTAGGAGTAATTAGCATGTTTAAACCAAACAAAATCTCTCCTGGTCTTGCATCAACAACTTTCTTTAGACTCTCAATGGTAGCCGCATAGTGTCTTATATTTCCGGTAACCATCGCATCTGCATCTCCACATTCGACCATTGAAGAACCCCAAATTATTCTGTCGTTTCTAATTAATCTGTCCACATCTCTTTCCAATAGACCTTGTCTTTGAAGCTTACTATAAAGTTTTTTAGCATATATCTCTCTTTTGTCTTTATCTGTTGAGTTTACGATTTTAATTTTATAATTTTCGTCCAAACCGATTTCCTTAAGTTGTTCCTTCACTCTTTTCTCATTTCCTATTACTATTGGAGTTCCTAATCGACTATTTTTGTAGGCTATTGCCGCTTTTAACATATTCCGATCCTCACCCTCTGCGAAGACAACTTTTTTTGGTCTTTTTTTAATTTGAGAGTTTATTCCTTGCATTATACTCATAGATGGATCTAAACGATTTGTGAGTTGATCTTTGTATGTTTCAATGTCGGAAATTTTTCTTCGCGCTACTCCACTCTTAATGGCTGCTTCGGCAACAGCGGCTGGAATTTTGCTAATTAATCTTGGATCAAAAGTTGAAGGAATAATATACTCTTTCCCATATCTAGGCCTCTCACCTCCATAAGCATTTACAACTTCGTCCGGAACCTGTTCTCTAGCAAGCGAGGCAATCGCTTTAGCTGCAGCAATTTTCATATCTTCATTAATTTCTTTAGCTCTAACATCAAGAGCACCTCTAAATATATATGGAAACCCAATTAGATTATTAACTTGATTAGGATAATCCGATCTACCAGTTGCAACTATCGCATCAGATCTTACTTCGTCTACTAATTCAGGTTTAATTTCTGGGTCAGGATTTGCGCACGCAAATATTATAGGATTTTTTGCCATTGATTTGACCATTTCTTGAGTTAATACATTTTTTGCTGACAAACCTAAAAAAACATCTGCATCTTTAATAGCTTCTTGAAGAGTTCTAAGTTTTGTTTCTACCGCATAAGCTGATTTGAACTGGTCAACATTATCTCTTCCTTTATAAATAACGCCCTTTCTATCAAGCATAATTATATTTTTTGTTTTAATTCCTATACTTTTAAAAAGATTTGCACATGCAAGTGCTGATGCTCCAGCACCGTTAACCACAACTTTAACATCTTCTGGTTTTTTATTGGAAATATCTAAAGCATTTATCAGCGCAGCAGAAGTAATAATAGCTGTTCCATGTTGATCATCATGAAAAATAGGAATATCTAAACTTTCCCTTAATTTTTGCTCTATAATAAAACAATCTGGGGCAGCTATGTCTTCTAAGTTAATACCACCAAAACTGTTACCTATATTTTGTATACATTTAATAATTTCATCTGCATTCTTATTGTCAATTTCAATATCAATTGCATCTATATCTGCAAATCTTTTAAACAATACAGCTTTACCTTCCATAACTGGTTTAGATGCTAAAGCTCCCAAATCACCCAATCCTAAAATTGCTGAACCATTACTTATTACCGCAACTAAATTTCCTTTACTTGTATACTCATAAGCGGCCTCAGGGTTTTTAGAAATTTCTTTTACCGGAACCGCAACACCAGGAGAATAAGCCAAAGAGAGATCCCTTTTGGTTGTTAAAGATTTTGATGAAATAATCTCAATTTTGCCAGACTTTCC
>CETM01120314.1_pt1 | contig 21334 bp, 21 predicted proteins | sample 361451 | NCBI WGS metagenome assembly CETM01 (sample SAMEA2622690, study PRJEB7988) | marine metagenome | isolation source: saline water (ENVO:00002010), including
TTTGCTGTTCGCCGCCATCATTCCTGTGGTAGGGCTCAATGAGGCCCCGGGAGCGACGCTGATGGCGGGTGCCATTTCGGTGGTGGTCGCCTTGGCCGGCTGGATGAGCTTGGTGATGCGGCTTATCCCCATGCCCATCGTCATGGGGATGGTGGCAGGAGTGCTGCTCAAGTTCGGCACCAATATGGTGATGCCGCTGCAGAGTGCGTTGCTACCGGCGATGGTAATGATCCTGGCCTTTTTCTTCTCGGCGCGCTTCCTGCGTCGAGTCCCCCCGCTGGTGGTGACGCTCGCGGTGGGCGTGATCTATATGGCCTTCTCCGGTGCCGACTTCTCAAGCGTGGAGTTTTCGTTTCGCATGCCCGAGTTCATCGCGCCGGCCTTCTCAATGGACGCCTTTTTAGCCTACGGCCTGCCGCTGGCGCTGATCCTAGTGGGCATGGAGACCCCCGCCGGCGTGGGGTTGGTCAAGGGCATGGGCTTCAAGGAGGTGCCGGCCAACGCCATCACCTTCGTTGGAGGCATTGGCACCATGGTGTCTGCCTTTTTCAATCTTCACAGCACCTGCATCGCCGCGCCAATGACGGGTATCTGTTCCTCCCCTGAGGCAGGTACCCACGACAAGCGTTGGGTGGCGGCGGTAATCGTTGGCATCATCTTCGTGATCGCTGCCCCTTTCTATGGTTTCGTGTTCAGTCTGATCGAAGCGATGCCGAATTATTTTATCGCCATCATTGCCGGATTGGCGCTGCTTAGAGTGATAAGCTCGGCGATGCACATTACCTTCTCCGGCAAGCATGAAGTAGGGGCGATGTTTTCTTTCCTGATCGCCGTGTCGGGCCTGAAGATCTTTGGCATCGGCGCGTCGTTCTGGGCGCTGATCCTGGGCGCGCTTATCTCGATGCTGGTGGAGTTCCAGGACTTTGACTTCTCGCTGGAACGCGAGGCCCTGCGCAAGCGTTTTTCAGCTAAAAAAGTAGGCTGATCGATAGTTCAGGCGTCTGGACGTCGGCGCTTCCCCCTTGGCCCGCGATTGCTTGGCAGCGCGGGCGTTTTCAGCTGTGCGCTGCGGGAAGGTGCATCGCTACTCGTGTCGAGGATTGTTGTGATGTTCAAGGACTGGTCGATATCCGCCATCACTGCCGGTTTCGTCGCCGTGCTAGTGTCTTACTCTGGGCCACTGATGATCTTCTTTCAGGCCGCTCAGAGCGCTGACGTCTCAAACGCCATGATCACATCCTGGGTCTGGGCGATTTCGCTTGGCGCAGCGGTCTCGGGCATTCTGCTCAGCCTGTGGCTCAAGGTCCCGGTGGTCACCGCATGGTCGGCACCTGGCACGGCCTTGCTGGTCACGCTGTTTCCCGACCTTTCGTTAGGCGAGGCGGTGGGCGCCTATCTGGTGGCGGCAGCGGCGATCTTCGTGATTGGCGTCACCGGCTCCTTCGATCGCATCATTCGGCTGGTCCCGCCAGGCATAGCCAGCGCCATGATGGCGGGCATCCTGTTCCAGTTCGGCGTGGGCGTCTTCGTGTCGCTGGAGTCGGTACCGGCCTTGTCTATTGGTATGATCCTCGCCTACCTCGTCTTCAAGCGGTTGAGTCCGCGCTATAGCCTGGTGGTGCTGCTGGTGGTGGGGGTAATCCTGGCGGTGATGCTTGAAGGGGCCAGCCTGAAGGGGGTGACACTTAGCCTAGCCGATCCGCAGTTCATTGCCCCGGAATGGAGCTGGCATGCCATCCTTAGCCTGGCCATCCCGCTGGTGTTAGTCAGCATGACCGGGCAGTTTCTGCCGGGCATGGCGATCATGCGAAGCGCTGGCTACAACACGCCCGCCAAGCCGGTCGTCACGGTGACCAGTTTGATTTCCTTTGGCACCGCCTTTTTTGGCGGTATTACCACCGTGATTGCAGCCATCACCGCGGCCATTTGCACCAGCAAGGAGGCCCACGAGGATCCAGATAAGCGCTATGTGGCCGGGGTCGCCAATGGGATCTTCTACTTGATCGGTGGCACCTTTGCCGGGACCATCGTGACGCTGTTCACCTCGTTGCCCGGCGAGTTCGTCGCAGTGCTGGCGGGGCTAGCGCTGATCGGTGCCATCACCAGCAACATCCATGCCTTCGCCTCCCAAAAGGATCACCTGGAAGCCTCGGTGATCACTTTTATCGCCACGGCGTCCGGCATGAGCTTCCTGGGGTTGGGGTCGGCCTTTTGGGGGGTAATAGTGGGCGCTTTGGCCTACAACCTCCTGCACCGGCGCTTTACCGGGCGCAAGTCGACGCAAGTGTCCGACAGTGCAAGATAAGTATCCCGACCGGCGTCGGCCGGGCAGCCAATGGGTGCCGGTATGCTGATGCTAGCTTGAGACTCTTTATCAGCAGTATGCCGGTCATCGCTTCTTGCCCACCTGCATAATGCTCGAAGCCTAACAGGCGATCATGTAAAGGACGTGGCCGCAACACCTTCCTCGGCCGGGACTACGAGCTCTGGACTATCAGCAGGACGCTCGTTTCGTGCATCTTCGAATAATACCACCAGCCGTCCGGCTGATTTGGTCAGCACATGATTCTGGGGTATACCGGACAGGTCTGCCGGGCTCTCCCTCACGCTAATCAGGTGGCAAACAATGGATGCCATGAATGATCCGGGCTTATCAATTCACACCCTAGGAGACGTTTACACCTCATGTTGAATCAGCGTGCATTGGCGTACTTAAGTGAAGTAGTGCGTAGGGGGTCGTTTCGACGAGCAGCGGATCACCTGAATATTGATGTATCTGTGGTTAGCCGTCAGATAAAGGCACTCGAAGAATCCCTGGGGGTGGCGCTTCTTCATCGCCACTCATCTGGTGTTCAGGTGACAGAGTCAGGACAGTTCCTGGTTGACCACTTTCAAGGCCAAGTGTCTGCCGAAAAGGTGGTGCTATCGAAACTTCAGCAGCTACAGGGGTTGGTCAGTGGGCAGGTAGGTATCGCGGTGGGAGAGGGCTTCATCGCTGACCTGGTTTCCCAGCCGCTGGAGTCCTTCATGACGGCTTACCCCGGTATTGAACTCGACGTCACCATGGCGGAAATGGACGAGGCCATAGACCTGGTCATCCAGGGGCATGTGGATTTCGCGTTGCTTTATGCCCCACCCGTTGACGCACAACTGGTATGCCATGTTGAAACCAAGCATCCCCTCGACTTGATCGTTCCCGCTGGCCATCCGCTGATGGCATTGAAGCGGCAAGTGTTTCTGCAAGACATTCAAGGATATCCGCTGGGCCTGATGAACCATCCATTCGGTATGCGCCATTTAGTCAATGCCGTCGCTCATCAGGAGCGCATCTCCTTGCGGGCGCGGCTGCACACCAATTCGGTGGCAGTGCTCAGGAATTTCGTGGTGTCGGGGATCGGTGTCACCTTCATGCCGCAGCTTACTGTCATCGATGCGCTTGATAATGCAGAGATCGGTATTCTGGAAATGGCGCACCCGGCTCTGAACGGCGCTATGGCGCAGATTGTCAGTCGTCATGGCCGTGCGTTAACGGTATCGGCAGAAGCATGCCTCCAGCATTTGCAACGCGGCATGCGCTTTTTTAACAGCGATGCGCCGCGTCTGTTGTCATGAGCACAACGCCCGGTCTATTGCAAAGGCAACAGAGGTGCCCATAGCCTGACCTACAAGGCCACATCGGTGAGCCGACCACATAACTATACAAGACACTTCATTGAGGAGTCCGATATGGACCTGTCTCGGAAATTTGCGCTTACCACTCTTGCTTCAGCCTGTGTGATGGCATCCCTCGCCACTGGTGCCCAAGCCGCCACCACGGTCAATCTTAGCTATAACGGTGCGCCTGACGCTGACAAAAATGCCGTTCATGCCTTTGCCGCCAATCTAAAAGAGCTGGTCGCCGAGAAAACTGACGGTGAAATCGAGATAAAGCTCTATCCCAATAGCATGCTGGGTGAAGAGCAGGAGCGCATGGAGCAGGTGATGAACTCGCCGAGTCTCAACATTGCCTCTTTTGCGGGCATGTCGCCGGTAGTGCCGGAGATTTTCGTCAGCGCCACTCCCTTCTTGTTCGATGATTTTGCATCGGCGCGTACTTTCTTTGATGAAGGCGAGTATTGGAGCAATGTAGAAACGGCGCTTCGCGAACGCACTGGCGCGGAGCTGTTGGCCGTGGTCGAGGAGGGGGGCTTCCTGGCATTCACCAACGATAAAAAGCCGATCTCGTCGCCGGCTGACTTCGACGGCCTGCGTTTCCGCGCAATGGACCCAAGCCAGGTGGCGCTCTATGAGGCCTTCGGCGCGTCCGGTACGCCGATCCCCTGGACCGAAGTCTATATGGCTCTCAAGACCGGTGTCGCAGACGGTCAGATGAACCCGCCGATGTATATCATCCTCGGCAGCCTATACGAAGTGCAGGATTACCTGACGTTGGCGAACATTCAGTATTCCGATCAATTCTTGGTAGGTAATGGCGCCATGATCGATGGTTGGGATGAGGAGATGCGAGCCAACTTCATGGAGGCTGTGGCCGAAGCCAACACCATGGCACGCGAGCAAAACGAAGCCAAAGTCGATGAGCGTATCGCTTATCTAGAAGAGCAGGGCATGCAGGTGATCCGCCCCACGAATGAAGAGCTCAATGCCTTCCGGGAACAGGGTCAGCCAGCGTACTTAGAGTGGCTCGCCGAGCAGGGTATCGAACAAGAGTGGGTCGATATGGCGCTTGAAGATGCCGGTATGAGTGATCTCGGCAAGTAAGCCATGTGGCGCCGCTTCATGAGCGGCGCAGTTCGACATCACACTCGGGGCAGAGGGAGACATTCTCTGCCCAGTTGGGGCTCTTACTCCTATGTTATCTCTACGCTCTCGGAGCCTTCTGGTGAGCCAGAAGGCCACTCTGTGGCTTGCCAGTAGTCTGTTGCTGATCGACTTACTGGCCATTCTCTTCGGCGTCTTCATGCGTTATATCGCGGGTGGCGCACCGATATGGACCGACGAGCTTGCACGGTACCTCATTATCGCCAGTGTGTTACTGGCAATGGGGGCCGTCTGGATCGAAGGTGGACACATGCGAGTGGCGCTTATTGAGCGTCTTCTTCCATCAGGGTTATGCCGACTTCTGAACGTCTACCAATGGCTGCTGACAATCACGCTGGCCATTGGCGGTGCTGTGGTTAGCTATCGCTACGCGATGTCAGTATCGATGTTTACCAGCTCGGGGTTGGGGGTTAGCCGCACCATTCCTATGTTGTCCGTCCCGGCTGGCTTTGCCTTGCTTGCCTGGCAGGCACTGCTTTATGGCCCGGCACCGCTCAAGACAATCGCGGAGGAAGTCGAATGACACTCACCATGTTGGGGGTCTTCCTGGCCCATGTGCTGTTGGGACTGCCGCTTTTTATTTCCTTGCTGACGACCGCTTTGGTCGGCTTCCTGTTCATTGATTTCAGCATGGTACCTCGCATGATGCCGCAGCAATTCTTCAGCGGTATCAACGTATTTTCCCTGATGGCAATTCCGTTATTTATCCTCGCGGGTAATCTGATGAATGCCAGTCGGCTGACCGACCGGCTAATGGGGCTGACGCGCTTACTGGTTGGCCATTTCCGCGGAGGGATGGGGCACATCAATGTCGTGTCGAGTGTGTTTTTTGCCGGCGTGAATGGTTCTGCTGTTGCGGACACCTCGGCACTCGGCTCATTGCTCGTTCCAGCGATGCGAAAGGATGGCTATTCGACCGCATTCGCGGCCGGTTTGACGGCTGGTAGCTCCTTGATTGGGCCGATCATCCCACCCAGTATTTTCATGATTCTCTACGCCTCCCTCACCAATACCTCTGTCGGCGATCTGTTCCTAGCGGGGGTGATCCCAGGGCTTATTCTGGGTGTCGCCTTCATGGGAATGAACGCTTGGTATGCCTGGCGACACGGCATGCCCAAGCAAGGTGGTTTGCCATCAGCACGAGAGCTTGGGGTGGCTGCATTGGGGGCTCTTCCGGCATTGGTCGCGCCCTTCATCATCGTGGCGGGTATCGTCATGGGGTTTGTCACGCCGACCGAGTCTGGCGCGCTCACTGCACTCTATGTGGTACTATGCGGCATGGTGCTGGGTAATCTTAAGCTGCGAGATTTCTGGCAGGCGATTGTCGAAACTACGCGGCTCACCTCAGCTATCTTCTTGATCATGGCGGCATCGGCGACGATAAGCTGGCTGCTGTCTTATGCTCAGGTGCCGACTCAGTTTGTCGAGTTGCTCACGCCCTACATTTCAGACCCGATCGTTATTCTGTTGATGCTCAGCGGCATCACCTTCGTGACCGGCATGTTCATGGAAGAGGTGTCGGCTTTGATGCTGTTGACGCCGATCTTCTCCCCGGTCGCCATGATGGCGGGTATCGATCCGGTGCACCTGGGTATCATCATTACGCTCAACATTACCATCGCCTTGATTACGCCGCCGATGGGGGCCTGTGTGTACGTTGCTGCCGCCGTGAGCCGACTCGAAATCGTGTCGCTGTTTCGAACGATCTGGCCGTTTGTTGTCATGGCCATTCTGGTGCTTCTGGTTTTAATTGTGTTTCCGTCGCTGACGCTCTGGTTACCGACGGTCTTGGGGTAAAGAACGATGCCAACATTGCAAGAAGGGGCAGCTAGGTCTTTCGCTACGCCTATCCCCCCTATGAGGGAGCCTGACTGGTCCAAAGTGAGCCAGATTCCCATCAATGAGAATGATGAGCCATTGGTGCCTCTCGGTCTGGCACCACTGCCGATCAAGGTGTTTCCGGTATATGCCAAGCAAGGGGTGCCCGGCGCTGTCGATGAGTGCTATGTCAGGGAGACGACTTATCGCCGTCTGCTCAAGGTGGCGCGCTCGCTTCCCGACGGCATGGGTCTGGTGGTGCTGGATGGCTGGCGCCCCTGGCGGGTCCAGCAATACTTGTTCGATACGCTCTACGAGTCATTGCGAGCGCATCGCAGCGACTTGAGCGAGGCTGAACTGACGGTACGTACCCGTGAGTTCGTGTCGGTACCCAGCCGTAGCCAGCAAGCCCCCAGTCCTCACCTGACCGGTGGGGCGGTGGATGTCACGCTATGCGACGCTGATGGACTCTTGCTCGATATGGGCACCTTGTTCGATGAGGCAGTGAGCGAATCACATACCGTGTCGCTTGAAGCGCTCGAGGCCCCGACCGAGCGACAGCGTGTCGCCAGAGACAATCGGCGTTTGCTGTATAACGCGATGGCCGCCCAAGGCTTCACCAATCTGCCAAGCGAGTGGTGGCATTACGATTGTGGTGATCAGCTCTGGGCCTACCATAGTGGCCAAGCTGCCGCTCGTTACGGTCCGGCTGAGCTGGAGACTGTCGAGGAGCGGTGGCGTAAACAGCTATAAGGTGAGCACTACCCACTTTTTTCCATCAACAGGAGTGGGCGCGAGCGCCACATTCGTCGCGCCTGCGCCCTGCCACTGGGCGTTCATTCGACGGTCAGCAGCATCTTGATAGCCTGTTCTTTTGCCGCTTCGCCAAAGATATCGTAGGCCTTTTCGATCTCGTTGAACTTGAAGCGATGAGTCACCAGCCCTGCGGGCTCGACGCTGCCGCTCTCGACGACTCTCATCAGTACTGGAATGGTGTCGGTGTTGACCAGACCCGTTCGCAGGGTAATGTTCTTGATCCACAGATCTTGCAGCCTGAGGTCGACGCTCTTGCCATGCACGCCGATATTGGCGATATGCCCGCCTGCACGCACGATGCGCTGGCAGATATCAAACGTCTCGGGAATCCCCACCGCTTCCATGGCGACATCTACGCCTTCGCCCCCGGTGAGCTTTTCAATGGCTTCGATTGGGTCCTGGGCAATGATGTCGGTGGCGCCGAGTTGCTTTGCCATCGCCAGCCGGTTCTCATCGGGATCGATCATGATGATTCGCGCTGGAGAGTAGAACCGTGAAGTCATCAGTGCTGCCAGGCCGATAGGGCCAGCGCCGACGATGGCGACGGTGTCGCCGAGCGTGACCTCGCCGTTCAGTGCGCCGATTTCGTGCCCGGTGGGCAGGATGTCGCTGAGCATCACCGCCGCCGCGCGATCCATCTCCTTGGGTAGCGGATAGAGGCTGTTATCTGCGTGTGGAATACGCACGTACTCAGCCTGGGTGCCATCAATCAAGTGGCCGAGTATCCAGCCGCCGTCGCGGCAGTGGGAATAGACACCGCGCTTGCAATAGTCGCAGCGCCCGCAGGAGGTGATGCAGGAGATCAGCACTTCGTCGCCAACCTGGATATTGCTCACCCCTTCACCGACCTCTTCGACCACCCCTACGCCTTCATGCCCCAAGATGCGACCTTCCGTGACCGCAGGGACATCGCCCTTCAAGATATGCAAATCGGTGCCGCAGATAGTGGTATGGGTGATGCGTACCACAGCGTCCGTCGGATTGATTAGCGTCGGGCGCGGCTTGTCTTCCCAGCGACGCTTGCCGGGACCATGGAATACCAGAGCCTTCATGACGCATCCTCCTTAAATGAAAAGAAACAGCCGATGAGCGGCCGCCAACGACCACTTACTTAGGATGGTATGAGGCGTTCATGGCCGCCTTGACGCACATCAAGGCAAGTCCCTGAGGACGGTACCAGGCTGCCACGGCAGGTATGGCCCGGAGCGGATGGATAGTAATTGATTTATGTTACGTTATAACATAATGTTGGCGATTCGTTTTCCTACTCAACAGACATAGCGAGTTCCACGATGCGTTTCCTATTCGCACATACCAGCCGTGCCTTCACTTTCGGTGTGCTGACGCTAGTGCTTCAGAGTGCACAAGCATCTCAGCACGACCACGACGGGCATGAACACCATCACGACGATCATCATGATCACAGCCATCAGCCTCACCACGACCACGACCACGATCATGAGCAGGAAAATAGCCATGCACATGGCCATCGCCATGACCAGGACGCAGATATCTATGCTGGGTATTTTCAGGACAGTCAGATAAAAGATCGATCGCTTGCGGATTGGCAAGGAGACTGGCAATCCGTCTACCCCTTCCTGCAAAGCGGGGCACTTGACCGGGTCTTTGCTTACAAGGCAGAGCGAGCAGAAGAGAAAACAGCGCAGGCGTATAAAAAATACTACGAGATGGGCTATCAAACAGAGGTCGACCGTATCGTCATTCAAGGAGATGCGGTGAGCTTCTATCACGGCGACGACGTGGTAACCGGCACCTATGGCTATGATGGCTTTGAAATCTTGACCTACAAGGCGGGCAATCGGGGAGTGAGGTATGTCTTTGAACTCGAAGATGACGCGGCAAATGCCAATCCCGGGCTTCCCGACTTTATCCAGTTCAGTGATCACAGCATCTTTCCCACCCAAGCCGGACATTTCCATCTGTACTGGGGAGATGATCGCGAGGCGCTACTCAACGAGGTCACGAATTGGCCGACCTACTACCCGTCGAAGATGAGTGGTGACGAGGTTGCCGAGGAAATGATGTCGCACTGACCAGGCCCCTCTCTTTTGCGCCAGGTTCTTGTGACAGCTGCAGCACCTATCGAGCCCGGTCGACCACCTGTCCGGTGCGCACTTTTGTCCCAGCGCGGGAAGGCACAATAGGTTGTATCATCACCAGATGATATTGCCGGCTCGATGGGGGCCCTGTGCTCAAGCGACTCATTCCCTTGCTGATCCTGGCCTTGGGTGGGCTGGTATTCATCTATCTCAAGATGACGGCGCCGGCTCCAACTGAGGTGACCGCCGCGGAGCGGAGCTGGCGCGTGACGTCGATGCCTGTCGAGTTGGCGTCACATCGGCCGGTGGTACCGTTGTATGGCAGCGTGGTGGCGCCTGATTTGATTACCGTGACCGCACCTCTGGCAGCACGCGTGTCGATGCGGCCGGTACATGATGGCCAGCGCGTAGCCGAGGGCGAGCTCTTGGTCGCGCTTGACGAGGCGGATGTGCAGCCGCCGCTCACCCAGGCGCGGGCCGAGGTCGCTGATCTCGAAGCGCAGATAGAGAGCGAACAGATCGGCTATGCCAACGACCAGCAGGCCCTGCGTCGTGAGCAGGCGATACTCGATAACGCGCTGCGTCGTCTCGAGCGGGCCCAGTCACTGGCTTCGCGCAACCTCCTTGCCCAGTCTGAGCTCGATGATGCCCGTGACGGTGAGGACCAGGCGCGGCTGACCGTGGCCAATCGTCAGCGCCTGCTCGACGAGCATCCTACCCGACTCAAACGCCTTCAGGCCCAGCTCGAGCGTGCTCGTGCAGGCCTCGAAGTCGCCGAGCGAGATGCTGCGCGCAGCCGTGTTATGGCCCCCTTCGATGGCGTGATTACCCGCATTGAAGCCGCTCCCGGCGATCGTGTCGCCAGCGGTGCGGCCTTGCTGAGCCTTTATCCGCTGAGCGGACTCGAGTTGCGGGCTCGAGTCCCCAACCGCTATCAGGACGACATTCTTACCGCGCTGCGCGAGGGGCAGCCGCTTTGGGCCAGGGTGCCCGAGCGTGATATCGAGCTACGTTTGCAGCGGCTGGCCGGGGAGGGCGATCCGGCCGGCACCGAGGCGATACTGTCCATCGCACCTGTTCTCTCACCTACTCTCTCACCTACTCTGGTAACCACAACCCGCACAACCACACCCCTCGCCACCACAGCCGAAGGCGGTCTGGTGCGACCTGGCAACATGCTTTCCGTGCTCCTCGAATTGCCTCCGGTGCCCAACACCCTGGCCGTGCCATACAGCACCCTCTACGGCAACGATACGCTCTACCTGGTGAATGATGACGACCGACTCGAGCGGCTGAACGTGACCGTGCTGGGTGAAACGATCCCGGGTGCAGTCGAACAGAATGACGCTGCAAAGAATGAAACGGTAAAAGATGACTCGGCGATGCGCTCGAGAGAGCGCTGGCTGCTAGTGAAAAGTGATGCGCTGGCCTCTGGACAGCGTGTGGTGACGACGCATCTGCCCAACGCCGTGGACGGTTTGCTGGTTGACGACGGTAAGTCGGCGGCGGTCAGCGACGAGGAGTCGACGCCTTGAGTCGTCGCCGCGGCATCATCGGTTTCTTCGTCCACCACAAGGTGGCGGCCAATCTGATCATGCTGATGATGCTGCTGGGCGGGTCTCTGGCAGTACTGCGCATGAACATCCAGTTTTTCCCGACCTTTGCGCTGGATGTGGTCAGCGTGCAGGTAGTCTGGAGCGGTGCCTCGGCGGAAGACGTCGAAGAAGGCATTACCGTGCCACTCGAGCAGCGCCTGAAAAGCGTGGAGGGACTCAAGCGCATGACCTCCACCTCCGCTCAGGGTGTGTCGAGCCTGACGCTGGAGTTCAACGAAGGCACCGATTCCATCATCGCACTGGATGACGTGCGCCAGCAGGTCGATGAGTTCACTAATCTGCCCGCCGATGCCGAGCGACCTCAGGTGATTCGCGTCGCCCGCTACGACCCGGTTGCCAGACTATTGATACATGGCGACCTGGCCCCCGCAGAACTGCGCCGGCTAGCGCATCGCTTCGAAAATGAGCTGTTGCAGGCCGGTATAGACCGAGTGGAAATCAGCGGCCTGCCCGAACAGCAGATCAGCATCGAGGTGCCGGCCGAGCGGCTGATGACGCTTCAGCTCAGCCTCGATCAGATCGCTGACCGGGTGCAGGGCCTATCGCGGGATCTGCCGGCGGGGCTGATGGGGCAACAGGACAGCACCCGCGAGCTACGCTCGATAGAACAGCGTCGCGATCCCCAGGCCTTCGCCGAGCTGCCCGTGGTGGCCGATCAGCGGGCGCAGCTTCGCCTGGGCGACATTGCCACCCTGCGACAGGAGCCTCAGGATGGCCAGACCACGCTGTCGCGCTCCGGGGCCCCGGCGGTTGAGCTGCTGTTACAGCGGGCCGAAGACGGTAACTCCCTCGATGCCGCCCAGGTGCTCGAGGAGTGGTTGGCCGATACTCGCCCGACGCTGCCGCCGTCGGTGACCATCGAAGCCTATGACGAGAGTTGGCAGCTGATTGATGATCGTATCTCGCTGCTGGTCGGCAATGGCCTGGGCGGGCTGTTGCTGGTCATGGTGCTGCTATATCTGTTCTTGCCGGGAAGGGTCGCCTTCTGGGTGGCGGTAGGGATTCCCACCGCCTTTTTGGCGGCGCTGGCGGTGCTGTGGGGCATCGGTGGGTCGATCAACATGATCTCGCTGTTTGCACTGATCATGGCGCTGGGGGTGATCGTCGATGATGCCATCGTGGTCGGTGAGGATGCCGATGCCCACTACCGCCTCGGCGAAGCCTCGCATCTTGCTTCGGAAGGCGCGGCCAAACGCATGGTGTGGCCGGTGCTGGCCTCGTCGTTGACCACCGTGGCGGCCTTTATGCCGCTGCTGGTGGTCGGCGGGGTGATCGGTAATATCCTCGTCGATATCCCCTTGGTGATGATCTGCGTGTTGGTGGCGTCCTTGCTCGAGTGCTTCATCGTGTTGCCGGCGCATCTGCGTCATGCCTTCCAGCCGGCGCCGGTTGGCCGTCGTCCGCATCCGGTCACGCGGCTGCGCGAGCGCTTCGATAAGGGATTCGAGCGCTTCCGCGAGGGGCCTTTCCGAGCCTTTTCTATCTTCACGCTGCGCCATCGCGCCGCCACTATTGCCTCTGGCGTTGCCGTGATGCTTGTCACCATTGGTCTGTTGGCGGGTGGGCGGATCAGCTTCGAGTTTTTCCCGACGCCTGAATCCAGCATCCTCTACGCCAATGCCAGCTTCGTCTCTGGCACCGACCGTGAACGGGTGGATCGTTTCCTTGGCCACCTGGAAGACACCCTGGACGAGATCGAGCAGGCCTTCGGTGTTCCGCTGGTGGTACACGCCGTGACACTGCATGGCAGTAGTCTCGATGACGACGGCGGCAGTCGCAGCGGCGATCAGGTCGGTGCGATGCGCTTGGAACTGGTATCCCCGGATGCCCGTGAGGTTCGCAATGCCGAGTTCATTACCGCCTGGCGCAAGCGTATTCACCTACCGCCGGGACTCGACAACCTGAGTATCAGCGAGCGGCGCGCGGGGCCACCGGGAGAGGACGTCAATATCCGACTGAGCGGTGATGACCCGATGGTGCTCAAGCAGGCGGCGACGACGCTTGCCGCCGCACTTTCCAACCTTCCGGGAGTGCTGAATACCAATGACGACATGCCCTGGGGGCGAGAGCAGCTGGTTTACTCCTTGAGCCCCCAGGGCGAGGCGCTGGGGCTGACCACGGAATCGCTGGGCAGGCAATTGCGTGCGGCCTTCGACGGCCGCCTGGTTCAGAAATTTCAGGATGGGGCCGATGAAATCGAGGTGATAGTCCTGCTGCCCAGAGAACAGCGCGAGCGGCTAAGCACCTTGTCGCGTCTGCCGATTCGTCTCGAGGATGGACGCTTCGTGCCGCTTGATCAGGTGATGGAGCTCTCTTATCGACAGGGATTCGAGGCACTGCGGCATGCGGATGGTCAGTTGGCGGTCGAGGTGACCGCTGTCCTCAATCAGGCCATCACTTCCAGTGACCAGGTGCTAACTAGTCTAGAGGCCCGGGTTCTGCCGCAGCTGGCTCAGGAGCATCGCCTGCGTTACAGCTTCGAGGGTCGCTCGGCGGATCAGCGCGACACCCTTGGCGATATGCGCACCGGCTTGATCATGGGGCTGGCGCTGATGTTCGTGGTGCTGGCCTGGGTCTTTGCCTCCTGGAGCCTGCCGCTGATCGTGATGGCGATCATTCCGTTCGCCCTGGTGGGGGCGCTGCTGGGCCACTGGGCGCTGGGCATCAAGCTGACGATCCTCTCGCTGTTCGGGCTCTTTGGGCTCTCCGGCATCGTGGTCAATAACGCCATCATCCTGGTGAGTTTCTACCGCCAGCAGCGGGAGAAGGGGCTCGATATTGATACGGCGCTGGTGGAAGCCGCGGTGCAGCGGGTCAGGGCGGTGCTGTTGACGTCGCTGACCACCATTGGCGGCTTGATGCCACTGCTCTTCGAGACCTCGCTCCAGGCGCAGTTCTTGATTCCCATGGCGGTCTCCATCGCCTTCGGCCTCGGCTTTTCGACGCTGCTGGTGCTGGCCGTGATTCCGGCGCTGCTCTCCTATTTGGAGCAGTGGCGCGCCTCGCGAGCTACTGCAACGCCGCCATCTTCCGGCCTGCCTTCGTCAACATCCAACCAGTGAGGCACCTGTTGCGGGCTTGGTGAAGGGCTTGATGCAACTAGACGGCTGGTCTAAATTAACCGCTATGACTGACACTACCGCCATTCGCCGCCGTGGCAGGCCGCCCAGGGTGCGGCGAGACAACCCGGATACCCGAGAGGCGTTGATTCGCAGCGGACTGGAAGTGCTGACCGAGCAGGGCTTCAGGGCAGCCGGCATCGACGGCATCCTCAAGCGAGTCGGCGTACCCAAGGGCTCCTTCTATCATTACTTCTCCAGCAAGGAGGTCTTCGGGCGAGCCGTGCTTGAGCAGTATGCGGCCTTCTTTGCGCGCAAGCTCGATCGCCACTTGTGTGACGCCTCCTTGCCGCCGCTGTCACGTATCGAGGCGTTTGCCGAGGATGCCAAGCAGGGCATGGCCCGACATGGCTTCCGGCGCGGCTGCCTGGTAGGCAACCTAGGCCAGGAGATCGGCCTATTGCCAGACAGCTATCGAGCGGCCCTCGAGCAGGTGCTCGGCGACTGGCAGCAACGACTGGCAGAGTGTTTCGATGAGGCACGCAAGAGCGGTGAGCTGGCCCCCGGCGCCGATTGCGGTGCCCTGGCGGACTATTTCTGGATCGGCTGGGAAGGGGCCGTGATGCGCGCCAAATTGAAGGAATCGGCGGCGCCGCTGGATACGTTTCTGGCCGCCTTCATGGCGGGATTACCTCGCCGACGCGACTGACGCCGGACGCTGGACCTCGATCCATGGGTCGAGTTTTTTATCCACGATTAGACGACCAGTCTAAAAGGAGGAGCGATGTTCAAGGCCATCCTGATCGAGAAGGACGATGCCGGCTATCGCGCCGAGCTAACGGAGCTGGATGACGCCCAGTTACCCGAAGGTGAAGTGACCGTGCGGGTGGAATACAGCACCCTGAACTACAAGGATGCCCTGGCCATTACCGGCAAGGGGCCGGTGGTTCGTCGTTTTCCCATGGTGCCGGGGATCGATCTGGCGGGGACCGTTGAAGCGAGCGGCTCAGCGAGCTTCGCGCCGGGTGAACCGGTACTGCTCAACGGCTGGGGCGTCGGTGAGGGCCACTGGGGTGGGCTTGCCCAGAAGGCACGCCTCAAGGCTGACTGGCTGATCCCATTGCCTGAAGCCTTTTCGACCCAGCAGGCCATGGCGATTGGCACGGCAGGCTATACCGCGATGCTCTCGGTGATGGCGCTCGAGCGCCACGGGCTGACGCCTGCATCTGGGCCGGTACTGGTCACTGGCGCCAATGGTGGTGTGGGCAGCTTTTCGATCGCCCTGTTGGCAGCGCTGGGTTATGAGGTCATGGCCTCCACCGGTCGGCCGGAAGAAGCGGACTACCTCAAGCGCTTGGGTGCCTCGCAGATCATCGATCGGGCCGAACTGACCGAGAAGGGCAAGCCCCTGGCCAAGGAGCGCTGGGCCGGCGCGATCGATTCGGCGGGCAGTCATACCCTTGCCAATGTATGTGCCGGTACTCGCTATGGCGGCGTGGTAGCGGCCTGTGGCCTGGCGCAGGGCATGGACTTTCCGTCGACCGTCGCGCCTTTCATCCTTCGCGGCGTGACCCTTGCCGGTATCGACAGCGTTATGCGTCCCCGCGAGGATCGTCTGGCCGCCTGGACCCGGTTGGCCGAGACCCTGGACACGGCGATTCTTGATGAAATAGCCCACCAGATCGGTCTCGGCGAGGCCACCGAAACGGCGGGGCAGTTGATCGAAGGTAAGGTGCGCGGTCGTGTCGTGGTGAATGTGAACCGCTAAGGCGGGTTCGAGAAACTGGGCTGAAAACCCTGAGACGAGTCCTGCCAGCAAACTCGTCAGCTACAGCGCGCGGCCGGTGCCGCGCCGTTCAGCCCGGCATCGGTCATCCTCGCTTTATCGTTCGAGTGTGACCGATGCCGTCTGGCCGTTTCGTACGCTGACTTGGTGGATGATGGGGCGTCCGTCCAGGGCGCTGACCCGACCGGCGACGTAATATTCCCCTGCCGGCAGACCATTGGCCACGAAATTGCCGTCACCATCGGTGCGCGCATAGTGCGTGTATTCCCGTGCGCGCGGATCGGCCGGCGCGATGGCGCGTCCAGAGAGCACGACCTCGGCGGCTTCTGCCGAATAGGTGGTAACCGGCGCGATGGAAACCGTTTCGCCGGCCCCAGGGACTAGGTTTCCGCGCGCATCGCGTTGATAGAGCCGGCCGCGAATGCTGGCAGTGCCGGTTTTTTCTAGGGCGGCATATTCCCCTTCGGGGAAACGTACCTGTCGGGGAACGCGGCCATCCCCTCGAGATTCGTCAGGTGCGGGCAGTTCCTCGATACTGGGTTCTCCACTGGGCGTTGTAGGCCATTGTGGGGCGATCTGGCAGCCCGCAAGCATCAGGGCAAGCATTATCACCAAGCTCCAGCGCATCATGTTCTTTTCTCCCGAGTTTCTGTGGCGCCAGTATATCCACCGATATCGGGTGTCACGAGGTGTCGTCGAATGGCGTCAGTGGCCGGCTGCCAGGGCGCTTGACGTCTGCGGGCCTGTTGTTCGTGCACCGAAGGGGCTTGAAAAATAACCGCTTGGCGATTTGCCAGGGGGCGTTGAATGCCGGGCCGCCAATCAACCTTAAGTTCTTGCGTCGCGAACTCTGACGCGGCATCCTTGGTCGAAGGTATGATTATCAACAAAGGGAGCATCGACAGATGGCCTATCAAGACACTCATGTAACACAACGCCAGGAGAGTGCCGTCAGCGCCAACAAGGTGCTGCGTAACACTTATGCGCTGTTGGCCATGACGCTGCTGTTCTCTGCCCTGACCGCTGGCGCTGCCGTGGCCATGGGCGTTCAGCAGATGAACATCTTGGTCTTTTTCATCGGCGCTTACGGGCTGATGTTCCTGGTGCACAAGACCGCTAATTCGGCCATGGGCCTGCTGGCGACCTTCGCCTTCACCGGCTTCATGGGCTTCACTCTGGGGCCGATTCTCAGTGCCTACCTGACGTTGCCCAATGGTGCGGCCCTGATCATGAACGCGCTTGCCATGACGGGCGCGACCTTCGTGGGCCTGTCGGCAGTGGCGCTAATCACCAAGAAGGACTTCGGCTTCCTTGCCAACTTCCTGACGGCCGGTGCAATCGTGCTGATTCTGGCCATGGTGGCTGGTATCTTCTTCCAGATTCCCGCGCTGTCGCTGGCGGTGTCTGCCGGTTTCGTGCTGTTTTCCTCGGCGGCCATCCTGTTCCAGACCAGTGAGATTGTGCATCGCGGTGGCGAGACCAACTACATTCTCGCGACCATTACCCTGTACGTCTCTATCTACAACCTGTTTATCAGTCTGCTGTCGATTCTCGGCATCATGAGCAACGACTGAGTTCGGCAGGTAATGTTATCTTGGCCCCGCCGGATCGGCGGGGCCAAGTCGTTTTTGGATGAGACGTTTCTGGAGGCGCCTTTTTAGCGAAGTTTCCCGACATGGTGTGTCTCAAGCCATGTCGTTTTGCGTAAGGCATTCCTGATAATCTGGTCAGCAAGATCGGCCGTTTAGAACATTTTTATATATTCACCCTTTAAAGTGCCCCGTGCTGCGAGGAAACCATGCGCTACGCATTGCTGGTTCAGGGGGGACCCTACAGTTCACAGGCATCTCATTCGGCGCTGCGCTTTGCCCGGGCAGTGGTCGAGAGAGGCCATCGCCTGGATACGGTGTTCTTCTATCACGACGGCGTCTACAATGCCGCACGCTTGGCGGCGCCGCCGCAAGATGAACCTCACCTGGGTGATGCCTGGCGTACGCTGCATGACGAGCACGGCACCGAGCTGCTGGTCTGCATTGCGGCCGGCCTGCGCCGTGGCCTGCTCGACGAACGAGAAGCGGCACGACATGGCAAGGCTGGGCATAGCCTGGAACCTCCCTTCGAGTTGACGGGGCTCGGCCAACTAGTGGAAGCGGGCCTTAGCCATGATCGCTTGATTACCTTCTCACCATGAATCAGGCCAAGCGATGAGCGAGCCTGAGATAATGGCTGATGAAACAGCAAGCGGTGAATGGGGATGACATGAACGAGACAGAGATTGCGCCAGGTGAGCGCGTTACCGAGGGTGACCTGCTGGTCATCCTGCGCCATTCGCCCCACGGCTCCAGCTGGCTCCGGGAAGGCCTAGATACAGCCCTGGTGGCCGCCGCCTTCGGACAGCGGGTGTCGCTACTGTTTTCAGGTGACGGCGTGCTGGCGCTGTTGGACGGCCAGCAGGCAGGGGCGCTTGGGCAGAAGGGCACCCATGGCGTGATCGACATGCTGGCCATGTACGATATTGAGACCCTGCTGGTCGATGCGCATGCCCTGATCAGCCGGGGCTTGAGTACCGAGGACCTGATGCTGCCGGTATCGGTAGTGGAGGGCGCAGCCTTGCCCAAGCTGCTCGATCAACACCGCTTGGTTCTGAATTTCTGACTACAACGCCATGCCTGTATGGTGGTATATCCGCGTGATTTGGATCCAGCCACTGCCCCTCCAGTACGAAACAGCCACCACTGGGCACCGCTACAAGGAGCGCCTTTCGCATGATCTTGCACCTTCTCAATCGCTCGCCTGCGACTGCCGGAACCGTCGATGACGCCCTGGCGGCGATGGGCCCCGATGATCGGCTGTTGCTCATCGAAGATGGCGTATTGGGTGCTCTGCCTGCCCAGGCATCGCTTTTCACCGGCTTGGCAGGGCGGCTCTTTGCCTTGCGAGAAGATCTTGCCGCCCGTGGTCTGCTCGAACGTTGCGCGGAGCAGGCGAACATCGTCGATGTTGAAGGCTTCGTGACTCTGACAGAAGAAGCCGACAAGACAGTGAGCTGGTTCTGATGGCCTCTAGTGAAATATACCGTTATCTTCCTGTGCTCGATCAAGAGGTTGCCTTGGACCCTGAAGGGTTCCTTGTCGATATGGCGGACTGGACGCCAGCGGTGGCCGAGGCGCTGGCGGCAGAGGAGGGGCGCATCCTCACCGCTGAGCACTGGGAGGTGATCCAGGTGCTGCGTGACTTCTATGAGCGCTACGAGGTGGCGCCGGCCATGCGCCCGCTGGTCAAGGCCGTCGGGCTGGCACTAGGCGCTGAAAAGGGCAAGTCACTGCATCTGATGCGATTGTTTCCGGATAGCCCCGCCAAGGTCGGGGCGAGGCTTGCCGGGCTGCCCAAGCCAGCCAACTGCCTGTGAAGGTTTCGGTGATACATCGCTTTCGGGCTGGTGCCAAAGGGGCAGCCCAGGCACGCGTGGGCGTTAAGAGGTCGCCGCCATGAACTTTCTCGCCCATGCTTGGCTTTCCCACCACGGTAGCGATGACTTCTTGTATGGCAATCTGATCGCCGATGGCGTCAAGGGGAGTGACCTGAGCGCCTGGCCGGCGTCGGTGGCCGACGGCATTCGCCATCATCGCCGCACCGATCGTCTGGTTGATGGCCACCCCCGCACGCGAGCCGCGCGGGGCAGGGCACCCGAAGGGCGTAGCCGATACGCGGGTATCGCGCTTGACTTGGTCTGGGACCATTTCCTGGCACGCCTGCTGGCCGGCGACCCTGCCCAGCAGGCGCTGATTCAGCGCTGCTACCGGCTGCTCAAGGTCCAGCCGGCCCCGGAGCGCCTGGCGTCGATGGTACCGGCGCTGGTCGAGCAGGACTGGCTGACTCGCTATGCGGATTTCGACTTCACCTGTCGCGCCATCGCCGGGATCGGCCAGCGCCTGAGCGGTCCCAATCGCCTGGCCGAATTGCGCCCCTGGCTGGAAGCCGATTATGTGCAGTTGGAGGCCGACTTCCGTTCACTCTGGCCGGACATGGCAAGCGCGCTTCAGGCGCCTGGCGTCAGGCTTCCGTGAGCCACAAACAATCAATGACATCACCCGGCACCACGCTCGAATGGGCGGGTATCACGGCCAGCGCCTTGGCCGTCACGCAGGAAGACAGCACTGCCGAATTCTGATCGGCAAAGGCGCTGGCAACGATTCCTTCGGGCAGGAAGCGCAGGTCGACGCGCATGTAATGTCGGCGTGCTTTGGTGTGGGTAGTGAAGTCGGCTTTCACCCTGAGCCTGGGCAGCTCCGATAAGGCCGGACAGCCCAGCAGGGCGCCAAGCAGCGGACGCAGGTAGATCCAGGCGCCCACGAAGCTCGATACCGGGTTGCCGGGCAGGCCCACCAGCCGGGCCTCGCCGTTGACACTCGGCAGGCGTCCTAGCGCCAGCGGTTTCCCAGGGCGCATGGCGAGCCGCCAAAGATCGAGCTGTCCCAACCTTTCTAAGGCCGCTTTGACGTGGTCTTCTTCCCCAACGCTGACACCGCCGGTGGTGATTACCACATCGGCTTGTTCGGCGGCTTTGCCTAGCAGTTGGCAGGTGGTGGCGAAATCATCGGCGACGCGCATGGCCATGACCACCTCGCCGCCGAAGCGCTCAATCAGCCGCTTCAGCATGGGGCGGTTGGAGTTGTAGATCTGGCCGGGGGCCAGAGGCTCACCCGGATCAATGATCTCGTCACCGGTCGACAGCAGGGCGATTCTCGGCCGGCGACGCACGCTGACTTCGGTAATACCTTGACCTGCCAGCTGGCCAAGAGCCGCGGCCTCGAGCCGCGTACCGGCGGCAAGCAGCATTGCGCCAGTACTGACGTCGCGTCCGCGACGGCGAACGTTATCGCCAGCCGGAATGTCGCCTGGCATCTTGGCCTGGTCGCCGTCGCGTTCAACACGCTCCTGCATCACCACACAGTCTGCTCCCGGTGGCAGTTCGCCGCCGGTGAAAATGCGCGCGCAGGTGCCCGCTTCCAGCGGTGCGGCCTGGGAGCCGGCGGCAATCCGTTGGCTGACTTTCAGCCAACGGCCTGCGTCGATGGCGCGCAGGGCGTAGCCATCCATGGCGCTGTTATCGAAGGCCGGTACGTCCAAGCGCGCCGCAACGTCATCCGCCAGCACGCGTCCGGCGGCTGTCGTGCAGGCCAGTGGCTCACTGGCCACTGGCACGACGCCCTCGAGCAGTGCGGCCAGCGCGTCTTCGACGCTCTGTAACTCACTTGTCGGGTCAGCCATGGTTACCGCGCTCCGGAATCACAAGGTTGGCCTGGGGTGATAAATAGCTGCATGGCTTATGTCGGATATGTGTTTTAACCATGGGTGCCC
>CETM01203586.1_pt1 | contig 21308 bp, 18 predicted proteins | sample 361451 | NCBI WGS metagenome assembly CETM01 (sample SAMEA2622690, study PRJEB7988) | marine metagenome | isolation source: saline water (ENVO:00002010), including
TATTAACAAAGCTTGGTGAAGAAGCGGACAATCTAATGGCATATCCCATATCTAAAGGGCTTGTCTCAACACTCTCTTCAACAAAAAATTCGTCTACAGGTTCCTCTTCTTCTTCAAGAAAATCCTCTAATTCATCGTCAAATTCATCATCACCAAACTCTTCGTCATCAAAAAACTCATCATCATCACCAAAAAATTCATCATCATCACCAAAAAATTCATCATCTAAACCTTCTTCATCATCACCCCATATTATTGCTTCTTCTTCTTGGGCAATAAGAGGGCATAGACAAAAACTCACAACTAATGTGAATAGGATATCAAGAAATCTTAACTCTCGAAAACTATCAGGATTTCGGGGTTTCAAATACTCTCCCATTTTTATTTCGCCTGAACGTACCTTACCTCTTCTCGTCGACAGACGCAGTCAATTATGAATATAAAATTGCTAGAGAAAGAAAACAAAGGATCTGACAATCTTTTTTTTTAGTTTATTTTCATTGGCGAAGGCTTATTTATTCGACTAAATTTAATGTACTTTCTAATGATTAATTGGGGAGTCGTCTAATGGCAAGACGCCAGGTTCTGGCCCTGGTAATTGGGGTTCGAATCCCTGCTCCCCAGCTTTTTGAAGAAATTTATTGATTTTATATGCACCCGTAGCTCAATTGGATAGAGCGCTGCGCTACGGACGCAGAGGTTGGGGGTTCGAATCCTCCCGGGTGTACAATTTCTTTGCAATTTAATAAAATTTATTTGGCCCGTTCGTCTAGTGGTTAGGACCTCGCCCTCTCAAGGCGGAAACAGGGGTTCGACTCCCCTACGGGCTACAATCGGGTATACCCTGAATATTATTTTATCTGATATTAATATTCCATTCTTTGTATTCTGCTAGATTAAATAATCAAAAATAAAAAGTATTCTCTAAAGCTATAGCAATTCCTTTGGCAGAATTAAATATTCCGCCAGACTCAGAAAGACCAAAATCCAGATGAAACTTGTTGAAGTTAAGACCGAAACCAATTCCCCAACGAAAATCTTCTGATCCACCTAATGAAATGCCAAATCTTATTGGCAACCATTCTTTGGCATTAATTTCACTCCCCAAAGAAAGACGAGTACTCGAACCAATGTTTTTATTATCATTTAAACTCTGAAAAAGCGTTGAATGGAGTGAAATAGAAGGACGATACTGATAATGGAACCCAGCAACAAGGTAACTAGGATAAGTACTATTAACATTTTCAATAGTTTCATCCGTTTTGCTTGATTCATCTATCAAGGAATCAATTTGTGAAATATTTAATTCTTCAACATTTAAATTCACTGATCCAATAATAATATCCGATTTCATCCAGTTAATATTACCAAAAAGGTTGTTTATAGAAATGCTTAAGAAGGTTTTATCACCGGAATTAGCCGCGACACCGAAATCTAAAGCAAAACCAGCCCCAGAAGTTGCTGAGGTTATAGTTGTAGCAGTCCGAATATTCAGAGATTCTTTACTTGTTGAAATAGAAGAATTAGAGAATTCTGTTGAAATCCAGTTTAACCCATTCAAATATTTTACAGCACCACCGAAATAAACACGATCGAAGTATTTATTTAAATAATTACTATAGAATTCTTTTCCATAACCTATAGTTATAGGCATAACGGCTTGAAAGTCAACTACGCCATCAAGGATTAATGGGGAATCAAATACCACCCCATTAAATACTAAGCCGAACATATTAGAATGTGAAGAAATACGGCCATTTACTTCTAAACCTGAGCTAATGGCAAAATTATTTACTGAAAGACCGAATGGAATTCTTAATGCTTGCAATAAATTCCATTGATTCTCTGGGATAGAATTAATCATTTCATTTTTGAGATCATTATTAATGAATCCAACATCTAAGTAGTCAGAAATCCATCTAGGAGAAATAATATTGTTGCCAATGTCAAAGGCAATAGAAAAAGGTAGCCGAATACTCCTAATCCTTTTTTCTCCTAATGCATCGTCTCTAGACCAAAAACCCAAATTTGCCGGATTCCAGCCCAAAGCATCTACACCTCTCGCATAACTAGAAAATGCACCAGCTAAAGAAACTGACCGAGCAGTAAAACTAGATTGTCCATAGAGAGAAAATGAAATCGGGAAAGAAAAAATAGTAGCCAATATGATAGTTCTAATTTTCATTTATGTCGGGATCAATAAGATAGTTTATGGAACCATAGGAACTGACCTTTAATGAATCAGTTGAAAGAAATTTTACCTGACCTTCGCTAGACACAAAAACTTTGGCTTTAACAAAAGTGATATCATCAAAAAGTTTAATCTGGGTTTTATCAAGATAGAATGAATCTGCCGAAGTACTATTCCCTTGTATAGTTATACTGCTGAGGACGTTAGGAACAGTAGGAGAATCTTCTTCAAAATGAGATGGGTCAGTAGAAGATAAGACTGATATATTTGCGTTAAAATCAAACATATTTTCATATTCTATAAACAATGTAATGGATTCGATATCTTCAGGAAAATTTTGATCAACTTTTTCTATATCTAGATCAATCTTGGCATCTTCTAAAAGCTCAAAAACAAAAGGTACAGAAATAGAAAAAAGTCCTGAAAACGATTCGTTTCCACGATAGGTTACAATATCGTTGGTACCTCCTATAATCGCTTTTCCAAAAGCAACAATAGAATCTGGTTTAATATTAATAAGTTCTGATGCATCCAGTATTGTGATAACTTGACTGTCTGGATGAGTAATATTCCATCCTCGAATCCGCCGGGTGGCAGAAGTGTCATTATTAAAAGCAACAATATCCATGTCAAGTTTAACAGGAAATTCAATATTGCTATCAATAAGCAGTTTCATCTCTGCCTCAATAAATTGCATACCATTAATTTCATCAGGAAGGGAACTAATCTCTTGTCGTATAGTTTTTATTGGTTCTTCAATTGCTTTTAGAATTCCTTTTATTTCTGAAAATGTGACTTGTTCTCCTACGCCTGAACCATAGAGATTAATCTCAACATCTACTAAATCATCACTTTTAACACTCCTAAAAGGATCCATATCATTTTTTGAGTTTTCAGTTACAACTTCATAATAATATGTCATCTCCTGAATATCCATGGAAGCATCTAAAATCAACCATCTCTTATTAAGATTGTAAATTGAAATAATTTCTTCTTTCCTAGGCAATTCAATAAGCTGTGAAAAAATAGCTCCATTATCATCTTGAATGGATGGAATTGTTAAATTCAAATAAGCAGTAAGATCCAAACCATTTTTTATTCCTATTGTGATTATGCCTTTATCAATTTTAGCTCTCTCTACTTTATCTTCAGAGTCAATCTGTATATCACCCATGTTATCAATTTTTTGTTCTGGCACTTTTGCAATAGCTGAAACTACTTCCGGTCCTTCAGCAGATATTTCAATTGTGAAACTAGAAGACCTGGATTCATCATCTACAAAAACTGCAGATCCATTGGAACCAGGAGAACCGCCTGTAACTACAATCTTTATTCCACCAGTCAGAGATATCCCAGACAAATTAAGTGTCTTAGATGATGAACTATTACTTGCGATTTCTTCATCCCATGTTGCGGCTGAGTATACTAATGTGTTTCCATTCATATCCTCAAGATCAATATTCAAAGGATAACCAAGTGGTATGATCATATCATTTTGAATAGTTAAAGACATTAAGCCAGATGAAAAATCAGCTGATTTGAAATTATCAAATGTGAAATTTCTTGATATAGGGGAAAGTGTAAAAGAAGGTATTATATTGTTTCCAGATAAGCCTGAGATAGAGGGGTATATTTCATCCAACCTATAAGCTTCAGTCTTACTTGGTTCGATATTTTCAAGTACTATAGTATCTAACTCAGAAGAAAAAAATTCCTTTATTGGATCAAAACCTATAGTATCATCAAAAGTCTGTCGTTCAATTGTTATAGTATCTTGAAAGGCGTAAAGAACAGGTTCGCCATTTTCTCCCGAGGAAATGGTTGTAAGCAAAGAATCATCCAAGATTTCCTCCATAGTTATATTCTCATTTGCTATGGGAAAATCAAAACTGACTACCCAAGTAGGCTCCTCAGATGGAATTTTTAAACTGCATCCAGGTATGGTCAAAATAACAAATAAAAATAAGGAAAAGCCGAAGGTCCTTATTCTATTTTGATTTAAGTTTTTACAATTAAACATAATTAACAGATGAATTTCATTCAGTTTTTTTAAAAAAAATATTATTATTATTATAGGATAGTACAATAAAAGAGTTATCTAATCTATTCTATTTTAACATTATTACTTTGGTTACATCTCTTCCCAAAAGAGACTGAACTAAAATAATATAAAGACCAGATGATATTTCTTCATTGGGTTTCCATGAAATTTCATGTCTTCCAATTTCGAATTTTCTACCTTCAGCTAGTTTTAATATTTCTTTTCCCATACTATTGTACACTGTCACGTTAACAATACTGGGCTTAGATACAGTTAAGCTTAGATTCGTTTGTGAATTAAATGGATTCGGATAAATATCACTAATTTCAAAATGTGAAAGATGAACAATATTTGAGTTCTCTTCTTTTATTGTAACAGCTGGCATGGCATCAATTAATTCTTCAATTTTTGTTTTTATAGCACCTTCTCTAAAGCCATAAGATCTGTAACGAATTACCATATTATGATCATAAATGATATTCATTGGGACATAGTATTGATTCCCGGGACTATTTGAACCATCCCAAGCAAAGGTAAAAAAAAGGTCGTAGCTAGAATCATCCATTAAAGGATAGGACAAATCAAATGTTTTGGACCATTGATTGCAAGAATAGGGCTCACCCCAATCTGAGCCTGATCCAAGGACAACTAATCCCTTATCTTTATATTTTTGGAAAATCGATTCTGTAGCCGGAGCCTCCGTCTGACATGCGTCTCACCATGTTGTAAAAAAGTTTATCCAAATTATTTTGTTTGTTCCACCGTTATTTTTTCCATAATAATTATATAAAGATAGAGAGTCTTCATCACTATTTGCACAAATTTCCATAGAAAAGTTTTTTACTGTATCACCTATAGTATATTTTTGACTAAAAGTAAACTGAAGAAAAAAAACAAATATTAAACCAAATTTGAAAAAAAAATAACTAAACAAAATTAATTCTACAGATAACTAGAAGCTATATTTCCTATATATAGACTAAAATATTTTATAATAATTAAAATGCTGTTTTGAGAAAACTCTTCAGATTTGACTCCGGTACAAACTCAACTACAATTTCTGATAATTGACCAACTTCTGATCGTGTCATTTCTATCGAATAATTAGCACTAATATCAACTGCTTCCATTGTAACCTGAAGAGACCAACCGCTTAAGGTGAAAGCAACAAGAGGTGAAAAAATATTTTCAACTATTGTATTAGATAAAAGAGAAGATTCTTGATTCCAATGTGGATCACCAGTATCTATAATGGAAGTATGAACATCACCAGATTGATTACGTAATTGCACAACTGGAACAACCCTATAATGACCTTTTGTTATTCGATGATTAAGGCTTTCTGAAATAGGAAATTTGTTTCTAGCAAATTCAACAGAAGTTAGAGTCCCATCATGTTTTACACCAGTATAGGGCAAAGAACGGAGTAAATCACCTATTAAATTTTCTTTTAAAGAATACTTAATGGGTATTGTAAGAAATACAGTCTTGCCTTTACTCTTAGGATCAACTTCAATATTAGGCTCATCAATAACAACAGAATAAGGATTGTTGGCAATTGTCTCCAATATCTCTTCTAACATCATTGCTTCTTTTGTTAATGGTTCTGATGCTAACTTTTTTGTGCCAAAATTCAACTGTCTAGAATATTTTCCTTTGGAAGAGACAGTTGCCTCAGGAACCCCACGTGCACCAATATATTGATCCATTGCCTTTTCTAATCCAGAAAGTGCCTTATTTAAAGACGAACCCACCTCTTTTGTCTGCCGATTTAATTCAGGAGAATCAGAATGTCCTACTAAATTTTGTAGCTCTCCTACTTTTGGGGATAGTGGAATTCTATCTTTAATTTTTTCACTAATTGAACTATATAAATCATCGCCAAAATTTGAAATATTATTCATTGACCCCACTAATCGAACAGAACCAAGCTCATCCCAATTAGCTACATTAATTAATTGAGCAGTTACATTTATTTGATCTAATTGACGAGTAAACGTAGCCATAATCAATATATTTTCAGTGCCTGGTCGTTGCACAAGGAATGATGATTTATCTTGAAGAATTTTTTCTAAAGATGATCGACCATATATTCTAACACCATCTATTTCTCTAAACTTTTTTGATAAAACATCAACAAACCCTGAACTAAGCCAAGCAACGGATGGGTCATTTCGAATATTATCAAATTCAGGTATGTATAGATTTAACCATCTTGGTGAAGCACAAACTAAACTGATATTTAGAAAAATGATTAGTGCTAATATTCTTGAACGCTTCATAGGATCCGAATCTATCAGGATAGTGGCAAATTATCAATCGCATAATTTATACGACGTAAAATACGTTCTCTACCCAACAAAGCCATTAAGTCAAATAGTGATGGTCCTATTCCATGACCCGAAATTGCTATTCGCGTTGGATGAATTATCCTAGCAGCAGATATTTCTTCAGAGACAGAAAAATTTCTTAAATGCTCTTCCACAGACTTTGAATCCCATTGCAATAAATCATGAAGGCTTTTCCAATAACGAGTCATCAAATCACCAATTTCTGAGTTTTTCCAGTTTTTACGTACCGCTTTTTCATCAAAATCTATTGGATCAGTAAAAAAATATCTTGAAAAATATTCGAGTTCAGTTAGTGACTTAACTCTTGTCTTAACAATGTTAATAACATCCAAAACATATTTTTCTTCTTCATCGTGTTGCCAATCTCCGTATAGTTCTCTCATTTCGAATAGTAGCTCATTAGATTCTTTATTTGATAAATGTTGGCCACAAACCCAATTTAACTTTTTATCATCAAATACAGCACCTTTCTTTACAACTTTATCTATAGAAAACTCATCAATTAATTCTTCAAATTCAAATATTTCTTGTTCTTCACCTGGCGACCAACCTAATAAGGCCAAATAATTTAGGAGGCCTCCTGGTATGACACCAGCGTCTCGATATTCTTGAACACCCGTAGCACTATGGCGCTTACTTAATCTTTGACCATTTGGACCAAGTATCATTGGGAGATGACAAAAATTAGGGGGTTTTGATTTGAGGGAGTTATAGATAATAATTTGTTTTGGAGTATTTGCAAGGTGATCTTCCCCCCTAATAACCCAATTTATTCCCATATCTAAATCATCAATTACTACAGTAAAATTATATGTTGGCGTTGAATCTGTCCTTAGAATAATAAAATCATCAATTTCTTTATGATTAACTTCTATTAATCCATAAACAGAATCATTAAATCTAGTTTTACCTTCAGGAATTAATATTCTTACACAAAATGGATCTGCCCGATTTAATCTTAATTTCAATTCATCATTAGATAAATTTTTACACTTACCCGAATATCTGTACAATTTCTTTAATTTTTGAGCTTTTTCCCTCTCCAAGGCTAAGTCTTCAATGCTGCAAAAACATCTATAGGCTATACCATCTTTTAATAATTTGTTTATAGCTTTTTGGTATTCACCAATTCTGTTAGATTGATAAACAATCGGTTCATCCCAATTAATACCTAACCACTTTAAAGAATAGAGTATTTGGTCAACATATTTGCTTTTTGATCTTTGTCTGTCTGTGTCTTCTATCCTTATAAAAAATTTACCTTTTTGACCTTTAGCAAAAAGATAATTAAAAAGAGCAGTACGGGCTCCACCTAGGTGTAACTCACCAGTTGGGCTTGGTGCAAATCTGACTATTGGAGCGTTTAGCATAATTAAGTGTCCGAAAATAACCAATAAATTAAAAAATTGTCTATTGTTTAAAATATTGCGGAGGCGAGAGGATTCGAACCTCTGGTCCGCGAAAGCGAACGCTGGTTTTCAAGACCAGTGCATTCAACCAGACTCTGCCACGCCTCCTACTATAGGTTACATTACATATCTCAAGCAAGATAGACAAATCGTTTCAACTAATATCTTTTCTCTATTCCATTTTAATAATAGAAAACCAAAAAAATCTAATATTTTAATTCAAAAAGAATCTAATGATTATATAGTTGTAACTTTATCTATGTAGTTTTTGACTTTTTATGTTTGTTTATTTTTATTGAAAATTTAGATTTAATTAATTTAAAAAAGACATAAATGGATAGTTATAAAGCAATAATCCAGCTAATTAAATCTAGTAGAATCACTCAAAGTGAACTTGCTCGTAAATCTGGTCTCACCCCTACTGCTATTAATAGATGGTTAAATAGGCGAGTTACTTCAATTCGTCCAAGCAATGTTGAAGCTATTGCTAATGCTTTAGGAAAAGAAATTATTTGGATCAATAATAGTAGATCGGATTGCGAAATTGTAGATATTAATAATAATTCTTTATCAATTAATTTTCCTGAAAAGCAACATTCATCTAGAATCGAATGGCATATGGGATTTCCAGGTTGGCTGCAAATTAAATATCTATTTGATTATGAAGAGGATCCTATTAATTATACGATTACAAAAGCTTACGATGGAACAATGTATTCATGGAAGGAAACAATTGGATATTCATGTCAAGAAATTATTGGAATTAATTATATTGATTTTATTCATGATATAGAACGAGAACATATAATTTCTAGATCAAGAGAATTAGGGACATTTTTTAGACGAACTAATTCACCAATTCTTGAAAATGATTTAATATATAGGTTTAAACATTTAAATGGTAAATACAAAGCACTTTTCCTTCATTCAAGAGTGAACTTGAAAAGTAAACGTGGTAAAAGTTGGTGTTTACCTTTACCGCGAACACCTATGATTATATAAGATTATTTTAATGCTATATTAAACAGAAATTGAAATTATACCATCCTCAATTGAAGCATTATAAGCAAAAAGTGAAGCACTAGCAGGCCCTTTTAATACTTTTCCCTCTTTATCAAATTGACTACCATGACAATCACAATTTGCAATTTCATTCGCAAAAGGTTGTACAATACACGATTTGTGCGGACACCTTCTGCTTAAGGCACGTACTGATTCTTCTGCTTCGCGTATTATTAATAGTCCATATGAAGGTATATCTGGAAGATCATTTTCATTAAGTGCAAGAGTACCACCAATTTGAGCTAATGCACTATATTGAGAAAGTTTGGTATCAATTGAAATAGTAGCACCCGTACTAGCCGGCTCATTAGGAGAATCAGCGCATGCCTCAAGCCAAATTGATCCAAGTATTATAGTTCCAGTCCCAGCGGTACTACGTCTAAGGAATTCTCTTCTGCTACAATCTTTATAGTCAACATTAGTCTCTTTCATTATTCTAAATCCTACAATTAAATGGTTATAAAATACTATTTATATAAAACTGTTTATAAATACGAAAACTTAGTAAGAGTTTATTACTTTCTTAAATAACTTTATTTTCTTGAATTTTTTTTGATAAAGTTCAAAATTAATGAAGAAACAGTATCATAATCCTCTTGAATTAACCAATGCCCCACATCTAACTCAATAAAACTATATTCACCTTTCATATAATCTGTAGTTAGTTCAGCACCTTTTCTGCCTAACACAATATCTTTATTACCCCAAATGAATTGAGTTGTTTTGAATATTTTTCCAAGTTTTTCAAAATCATCTCTATTTAGATTCGCTCTATACCAGTTTAATGCAGCCTTAAGTGCACCTTTTTGACTAAATACTTTCATATATTCTTCTTTTTGACTCTGGGAGTGTTTATTCCAGAGAGTTTTTAAATTTTTATGATTATTTATAGAAAAATATAGTTCGGGGAAAAAAGGTAAATTGAAAAATTTTAAGTATCTACTTTTTTTCTGCTGATTTTTGTCAATTTCGCGAGCTTGATTTAACGCATCAATATGTGGGACTGATAATGCTGACCAAGATATTATTTTTTCAGGATTAAAATTTACTGCTCCCCATCCAACAACAGCACCCCAATCATGTCCAACTAAGTGAAATTCTTTGAAGCTAAATTCGTCAGCCAATAAGAATATGTCTTCGACAAGATATTCAATTTTATATTCATTCTTTGATTTAGGCCTTGCTCCTTTACTATAACCTCTTTGGTCTGGAGCTATAATTTTATAATTATTATCTGAAAGCAATCCCATAATTCCTTGGTACATATGTGAAGTTTGAGGAAAACCATGTAATAGAATAATGGCATCACCAGTGTTGGATAATCCAGCAACTCTTACATCAAATTCAAGATTATTGGCTTTTACTTTTTCCATGAATATCTACTTTGGAAAAGTAATTACTTTCAATAGAAGATAAGCAATAAAATTTTATTCATCTCCAAATCTACCCATGATTACACAAATAAAAGACTCCCAAGCCTGTTCTACTCTGGCTCTAATCATACCTGTCTCCATTATTATTAAATTGTTCCTTTAAAAGGTGATCAGTTTTAGTTAACCCGTTTATGCATATATTTTTATGACACAGTACTCTATTTTGACAAATGAGGGAAAATAATAATGCCTATAATAAAAGAAACCCCTTGGTAAAAAGGGGTTTATTGGCGGAGAGGGAGGGATTCGAACCCTCGAATCGGTTTTACGCCGATTACTCACTTAGCAGGCGAGCGCCTTCAGCCAACTCGGCCACCTCTCCATTTAGGTTAAACTGCTATATTCTTGTAGTTAGCTAATTCATACAAAATGCTTTCTAATAGTGAAAAATAAAATTAGGGCACTTTTGGGCGCGTTTTTTTTCTAATTTATTCAATAGTTGTGGCTTTTTTTCAGAAAAAAAATTCATTATTGTACACAAATGATCCATAATAAATTAGCTCAGTTTTAAGTTACATTTATTTAAAATTTAATCTAGTCCTAGCAAATCCTATCTAAGTAGTTGTTATTTTCATCCTTCCAGTATCGGATATGGAAATTCTATATGAAAAATTTCAATTACCCATAAATTTTTGAAATTCTTCTTTGGTTAAAAGACCATTATTGTCAATATCTGCATCCTCGAAACTTATTTCTTCACTATTAAAGTTATCATCTAAATTGGAATTCTCATGATTATTGATTTGCCTTAAACCCTCGAGATTAGCACCTGTAAGGTTAATCATTGTGAGAATTGTTCCTCTAAAATCAGTTCTAGAAAGATTGGTCTTTCCAAGATCGGCTCTTTCTAGATTAGCTCCAACTAAGTTAGCCCCTGTAAGATCTGCTCCTTTAAGATCTGCGCCTACGAGAAGTGCTCCTTGGAGGTCAGCATTAGCAAGATTTGAGTCTTTAAGATTTGAGCTAAAAAGACTAGCTTGATTAAGATTTGCTCTTTCCAGATTTGCCCCTTGGAGATTTGCATTTGAAAGATCTGAACCCGGACCTACCAGGTAACCATTTATTTTAGACCACTCTCTTGGTAAAGATTTGGGATTCCCTTTCACTCCACCTGATCTTACACCTTCTAGATTCGCCCCTTCAAGATCAGCATCATCTAAGTTCACCTCTTTTAGATTTAAACCTTCTAGATTTGCCTTTTTCAAATTAGCCTCTGAAAGATCAGCCTTCGGTCCAATTAAATATCCCTTTACCTTTGACCAACCTTCAGGGAAAGATCTTGGATTTCCCTTTATGCGGCCAGATTTCACATAATCAAGAATAGTTTCATTTAGATCAGCCCCTTCAAGATTAGCATCTGAGAGATTAGCCTTTGGCCCAATTAAATATCCATTTATCTTCAACCAATTTTTTGGTAGAGATTCTGGCTCACCTTTTATTCCACCTGAAGAAACATAGTCAAGAATTGCACCATCAAGTTTAACTCCTTTAAGATTTGTACCTTTAAGATTTACATTTTGTAAGTTTGCATTAGAAAGATCTACTCTCGGACCAATTAAATATCCTTTCAGCAATTTCCATCCAAAAGGCATTTCCTTTTCTTTCGGACTTCCTTGAATTCCACCAGAAACAACACTTTCAATGTTAGCTCCAAAGAGATTTGTCCCAGTAAGATTTGCATCTGTAAGAATAGAACCTTCTAGTTTAATCCCCTCGCAGTATGCATTCGCAAGATTTATACCTTTAAGATTTTGTCCTTTAAGATTTGCCCGATACAAATATGCTCCTGGGCCAACAAGATATCCATTTATCTTAAACCATCCCTTAGGTAAAGATTTGGGATTACCATGTAAATTCCCAGAAACCACCTTATTAAGATTTGCATTATCTAAGTTTGCGTTTATGATAATTGAACCTGTAAGTGTGACACCTTCTAAATCAGCATCTTTTAAGTTGGCTCCTTTAAGATTTACATTATCTAGCTTTTTATATTTCAGACTAAATCCTTTAAGATCTGCTCCTTCAAGATTTACACCTGGACCTATAATATATCCTTTTATTAAATGATATTTTCCAGATATTGGTATTTCAGGATCTATATTCCCTTTTATATCGCCTGATATAACTCCTTTTAGTCTAGAATCCAATAAGATTGCTTTCTCAATATTTACTTTAACAAGATTCGCTCCTTCAAGATTTGCACTAGTAAGATTTGCCTTTTCAAGATTCGCTCCTTCAAGATTTGCACTAGTAAGATTTGCGTTAACAAGTTTTGCTCCTTTAAGATCAGCCCCTTTAAGATTACACCCTGACATATCCTGAGTTTTTGATTTGTAAAAACTTTTCCAGCTCTTTTCATTACATTGTGAGTATAAAGCCCCTGACAGTAAAACTAAGGTTATTATTTTTTTCATTTTAACTAATCCTTGAGTTATTTTATCCAATTTCTTATTCTTAGATGTAAACAAATTACAACAGATCAATTTGTATTTATTTAAATTTACTCATACATCATTCTAAATTGAGGAAGGAAAATATTTATAATTAACTTTATATGATGGAAATATCATTACGCAACATTTATTTAATCGGTATGATGGGAGTTGGGAAATCAACAATAGGTAGAATTCTCGCAAATCGATTAAAGTGGGCTTTTATTGATGTAAATGAAATGCTTGAGGCCATATATAATAGACCCTTAGTAGAAATTATAAATACTTTTGGAAAAGAATCTATACAAAATATGGAAGGAACTATGCTACAAGAACTTTCACAAGGAGAACATCAGGTTTTTGCTTGTAATAGTGATGCAGTCCTAGAAGAAAACAAATTAAGTACTATGGATTCTACTGGAGCAACAATTTGGCTTGATGCTCCAGTTACAGATCTATTAGAAAGAATGGAGTCTAAAGATCTAATAATGGAATCTGGAGGAGAAGCTGGAAATATTCTTCAAGAAATGCTGCTTGATAGACAGAGTTTCTATGAAAAAGCAAATGTTAGAGTAGCTACTGACGAGTTAACCCCAGAAAATACGGTTAATGAAATTATAAATATTCTGAACGAATTATAATCTTTATTCTTTTTGCCTTATAATCTCAGCACCGATAGACTGAAATTTTTCTTCAATATTTTCATAACCTCTATCTATATGATATACTCTGGAAATCTCGGTTTTTCCTTCAGCAGCAAGACCCGCAATAATAAGGGAGGCGCTTGCTCTTATATCTGTTGACATAACTCTAGCTCCCTTGAGAACAGGTTTTCCTGTTATCTTTGCAATATTTTGTGAAAGATTAATTTCAGAACCAAGTCTATTTAATTCAGATATATGGGTAAATCTATCAGCATAGACAGTGTCAGTAATTGAGGATTCACCATCCCCTATTGACATATAAGCCATCCATTGAGCCTGCACATCAGTTGGGAAATCTGGATATATACCAGTCACCATATTTGATGGTTTTGGTCGACCAACTTTTTGAATTGAAATTTGATCTTTTTCAACAATAAGGTTATTCCCTACTTCATGTAATTTATTTAGGACCGAATTAAGATGTTCTGGGCAAACATCATTAACAGTAACTGAATTTCCAACCATCGCTCCGGCAATAAGAAAAGTTGCTGCTTCAATTCGATCAGGAATAATATCAAAATTAGCTGGTCTCATTTTTTCCGAACCTTCAATTTCAAGTATATTTGTTCCAATACCAGATAGTTTTAGCCCCATTTTTTTCAAAAATCTACATAAACAAACTATCTCTGGCTCAGTGGCTGCATTTGAAATTTTTGTTTTACCTGAAGTCCCTACTGCTGCCATTAATGCATTCCCCGTAGCTCCAACAGAAGAAACTTTAAAATTAATATCTCCACCACTTAGTTTTTCACCTTTAGCTATAATATATCCATCTTCTAATTCTATCTCAGCTCCAATGATACGCATTGCATCTAAATGAAAGTTAATTGGCCTTGGACCCCATGCACAGCCACCTGGCATTGAAACTTTTGCATAGCCAAATCGTGCAAGAAGAGGACCTAATACATAGAAAGATGCTCGCATAGTTTTAACAAGATCATAGGGAGCTTCAGGATTATTACATTTAGTTGAATCAATAATTAGTTGTGTTTCTTTATATTCAATTTCACAACCTATTATTTCTAATAATTTAACCATAGTTCGAGTATCTTTTAAGTTAGGAACTCTATTTATTCTATAAATACCAGGTACAATTATTGTAGCAGCCATTAATGGTAAAACAGCATTCTTAGCACCACTTATTTTTACACTCCCATTTAATGGTTTTCCTCCATTAATTAAAAATCTATCCATAGAATTCTCCTAACTCATAGTTAGCCAAAACTGAAGGTATTACATCAATTAAATCAGAAGCAATCAGACCGCGATATCCTTTTTTCCCTAACAATTTATCTGCACATTTCCCATGAATAAAGACAGCCAATTTAGAAGCTTCCTTAGCCGAAAAACCCTGACATAGAAAACTTCCCATTATTCCGGCCAACACATCCCCAGTGCCAGCTGTTGCTAAACCTTGATGTCCAGTCTTGTTTATAAGAACTTTATCTTCCATAGCTATAAGAGTTGATGCTCCTTTCAAGACAACTATAGATCCAGATTTCTCAGCAGCATTTCTTACAAAGCTAAAAGGATCTTTTCGTATTTCTTTTAAATCAACATTAAAAATTCTTGAAGCCTCACCATAATGGGGTGTAAGTATAATTTGATTTTTTTTCTTCTTTAACAGTTTTATATCATTACTCATATGAGTAATTGCATCAGCATCAATCAGAATTGGCTTTGTAGATTTATCAATTACAAATTTTACTACTTTATGTAAATCCTGATCGACACCTAAACCAGGTCCAATTAAAATAGCATCACACCAATCGAGTTTTTCTTTGATTTCTGCATTTCCACTTTCGTCTAAAAAACCTTTCCCATTATCTTCCACCGGAAACGTAATTGGTTCAATTAGATTTTTTTCCATCGTATCATTAACTGATTTTGGAACTACTACAAGAACTAAACCTGCTCCAGTTCTCATTGCAGCATTTGCCGACAAAATAGCCGCACCTGTAAAACCACGAGATCCAGCAACTATGAGGAGTTTTCCCTGTTTTTGCTTATATGTATCAACTTCAGTAGGTTTTATACAATCATATACAAAAGATTCATTAATAATATTAACCCCACAAAAATCTTTAAAAACCTCTTTGGGATATCCAAGTTCAGCTATTTCAACTTTTCCTGCAAAAAACTTTCCTGGTTGAATTACTAACCCTTGCTTAAGAAATCCCATAGCAACTGTTTTATTAGCTTTTACAGCCGAGCCAGAAATATCACCATTAGTAGCATTTATTCCAGATGGAATATCTATAGAAATTTTTTCTCCTTCAAAATTATTTATTAATTCAATCCATTCCCCATATTCACTTCTTACTTTACCTGAGATACCTATACCTAACAAACCATCAACAACAATATCTAAATGGTTAAGATTAAGATCTTTTGCACTAGCTTCTAGCTTCATTGGAATTCCTAACCTAAGGCAAATAGAATAAAAATATTTTGAATCATTAGATAATAATGCAGCCGATGTAGGTAAGAATAACTCACAATATAATCCCATTTCCTTGAGTTTTACCCCACAAGCGAGACCATCACCACCATTATTACCTTTACCACATATTATTCCTATTGCTCCACCTTCAGATATAGAAGCTATTTTTTCAGCAAGTGCTTGGCCTGCATTTTCCATGAGTTCAATGCCAAGAATATTGTATTTTTCCATTGTTAAGATATCAACTTCTTTTGATTCTTTAGCAGATAGAATTGTCATTTTGGTATTAAAATAGCCACAGCAGTAGCAAGTTTTTCAGTGTGAGATATTGAAATATCGATAATATAGGATCTATCTAGATTTACTTTAATAATAGCTTCTGGTGGACAATCTTTATTTCGACATATCTCAATTTTATTCAATGGAATAGTTTTTTCACCTGAAGATAAAAGAGCTTTTTTTACAGCCTCTTTTGCAGCAAAACGTCCCGCTAAATGGATTTCAGGAGACTTCCTTTTTTGACACCAAGATAATTCTAAATCCGTAAATACATGATTAAAAAATCTCTTGCCATATTTATCAGATAATTTTTGTATCCTAGATACTTCAACTATATCATTGCCAACCCTAATATCAATCATGATTTAAAGACTTAACTATTTTTACAATTTCAAAGATATTTTCAGCTTCCCAATCAGCTCCAGATTCAATCGTTCCAAAAGTATCGCCATATTTTGCAAAAATTGTTTTTATACCAAGTCTTTTTGCTCCTTTCATATCTCGATCAGGCCAATCTCCTACCATTAAAACTTCGCTTGGAGAAATATTAAAATTATTGAGAGCCATTTTAAACCCTTTTGGTGATGGTTTTCGTTCTCCTATATCATCAAAAGTAAGGACTAGATCAAAGAAATTATGTAAGTTTAAATAGCAAATTCTAAGCCACGCTTCACGTCTAGGAGCGTCAGAAACAATTGCAAGCTTTAATCCCATTTTCGACAAAATTATCAATGTTTTTTGCACCCCAGGATATAGTGTTAGTGCTGCATCTCGTGCTCTTCGATAGGCAACGATTCCAGCTGCAAGAAATTTATAGTCAACTTCTCCTGAAACTTCTTTCAAAAATTCATTTAGGATTTCTTGATTTTCCCAACCACCTAATTCATAAAGATCAATAATCTTCTTATATGCATCAGATGGAACAACATTTAATCCAGCTTCAACCATGCTATCAATAGCAGCAGTTATCGCTAACTTTTTCATGTTCATGAAATCAAGCAATGTATTATCAAGATCAAAAATTATTGCTTTTATCATTTTTATATCAAAATTGAGATGAGTATAATACTAATACTAGTATGGTTAAATAAAAAAAGGCGCCGAAGCGCCCTTTTTTTAACTATGGGTTACTATATTTTTCTGGATTTTTAATTTTATCAATTTCATATTCAGCGTTTTTTCTCCAAGACCTATCTTTTCTAGCATTCTCAAACGCTGCAATAGCTGCAGTTTTGTTTCCAAGGCACGTTTCGGCTACACCAAGTTCATAATGGGCTGGCGCATAATCAGATTTAACATCAAGCGCTGAACGAGCAGATTCTTTTGCATCTTCACATGATGATTGTGCATTTTGAGACTGCGCAAGTAAAAACCATCCTTTATATAATCGTGAATCTAGAGCTGTTGCCGTTGAAAGAGAACTAATCGCATCAACCCATCTTTCTTGGCTAACATGAATTTGACCAAGATCAGCATAAGCACTACTATATGAAGGATCTATTTGAATAGCCTGATTAAGAGCATTTTCCGCTGCACTATAATCACCTTGTTTCATTAAAATTTTACCCTTTTGAACTAGAGCTTTAGAATAGTTAGGATCAGCATTAATTGCACTATCAAGAGCTTTAATAGCGTTGTCATAGTCACCATTACGCTGATGAGTTAAACCTAAAGCAAACCAACCTTTAGAATACCCTGGATTATTTTCAACTGTCTTAGTATACTGTTCCAAAGCAAGATCATAGTCTCCAAGTTTAGTATTTAGATATCCAAGTTGGAAATTAGCTTGATAATAATTAGGGTTTAGATCCAAAACTTTATTAAAATAATCCTCAGCACCTTCATAATCTCCCCTTCGAAGTAATTTATTGCCTTCATTATAAGCTTTATTCGTAAGGCCCTTAAGAGCTTCTTTAGGTTTATCATAGTTAGGGTCAAAATTCATTGCTTCTTGAAAAAATTTTGATGCTTCATCAGAATCATCAGACCGCATATATGCTACTCCGATATAATACAATCCAGCAGCTGAAAATTCAGCATAGTCCTCATTAACTTTTTCAAACTTAGCTATGGCACCTTCAGGATCTCCACCATTTAATGCCCGCATAGCACTAGCCATAGAAGAAGCTAATGCTGTCAAGTGATCAAATTCATCTCTATATTCTTGATTTGACTGATCATTATCAATAGCTTTTCTTAAAGATTCTCTAGTTTTATCTAAATCATATTGACGTAGATAAATTTTACTTAGTAGAAAGTGCGCCTCAGCCACATTTGGTTCAGCCTCAATTAGTTCTAGTAATTTATTTTGGGCTTCAGGAACAAAACCATCATTCAAAAGTTTTTTTCCTTCTTCCAAAAGATCATCACTAGTTTGAGCAACTAATGAGAAAAATGATATTGCAATTACTGTAATTATCTTATTCATAATCTAATCCTATTTTTTCGTGCCGAAGGGGGGATTTGAACCCCCACGTCCTATCGGACACTACCCCCTCAAGATAGCGTGTCTACCAGATTCCACCACTTCGGCAAAGTTATTAAAGAATCACTGATCCTTCAATTCATCCTGAGGTAATGAAAGCGGTATAGGTAACTCCGCTGCTGGGGAAACGACTTCTTCTTCGGCCATTTTCCTAACAATTGAATCACCGCTACCAGTAGGGACATTAACCAAACTAATTAGTATTGCTAAGGTCATAAAAACCACAGCTAAACCAACTGTAATCTTGCTTAAAAAACTACCAGCACCTCGTCCACCAAACATGGCATTAGGTGCACCACCAAATGTGCCGGACAAACCTCCACCTTTACTTGCTTGCATTAATATAACAGCAACGAGTAGAAGGCAAGTTACAACATGTAAGAAAACTAAAAATCCATACATTATATTTTTTTTACCTTAGCTATTGTTTCAGATATTTTGAAAAACTGATTGACATCAAGACTAGCTCCTCCAATCAAAAATCCATCAACTTCATCAATTTCACTTAATTGTCTGCAGTTTTTTTCATTTACGCTCCCACCATATTGAATGGTTAAAGAATCAGAAGCTTTACCAAATAATTCATTAACTAAACCCCTTAGGATTTCATGGGCTTGAGAAATTTGTTGAACATTTGCTGTAAGACCCGTTCCAATGGCCCAAATAGGCTCATAAGCAATGATAATTCTTTTTAATTGATTAGAATCAATAAGAGATAGTAAAGATCCAAGTTGACGCCTTAGCACTAATTCCGTTTGACCTGACTCTCTTTCATTTAATGATTCACCAACACAAAAAGTGACAGATAAATTATTTTTTAATGCAAATATTGCTTTCCGACAAACTATTTCATCAGACTCATTGAAAAGTGTTCTTCTTTCTGAGTGTCCAACTATTACCCAAGTGGTATTACAAGCCTTAATCATATTTGCTGATATCTCACCAGTGAAGGCTCCTTCAGATTCCCAATATAAGTTTTGAGCACCTATGCAAACATGATTTTCTGATTTAATATAATTTCCCATTTCAAAGAGCGATGTATATGGAGCAAATAATATAAGGTTTAACATTTCCCTATCCAAAGGCTTCTTCTTTAGTTTCTCGACGAATTCCACAGATTCATTTGGAGTTTTAAACATTTTCCAATTAGCCGAAACAGTAGGTCTTCTCATCATACAATCATCCTCAATGCTTTAATAGCGGGTAATTCATTTCCTGCAAGCAATTCTAATGAAGCTCCCCCTCCTGTTGAAATATGTGTCATTTCTTCTTCCAATTTAAAAGTTTTTACAGCAGCAGCTGAATCTCCACCACCAATTATTGATATTCCACCATCAATTTTTCTTTTTGCAATGGCTTCAGCCATACTAAAGGTTCCTTTACTAAAATCTGGAGTCTCAAATATACCCATTGGTCCATTCCAAACAATAGTACGACTCCTAGCAATAATACTAGAGAAATTCTCTTCACTGACTGGTCCGATATCAATACCAATTTCATCATTTTCTATACTTTCAAAATCCCTTATAGCTGTTACATTCCCCGAAGCTAAATCTTTTGTTACTCGGAAATCAGTGGGAATTACAAGTTTATTATTAAGATGTGATAAATTTAATATTTCTTCTGAAGCTTTTATTAAATCTAAATCACATATTGATTTTCCAATATTATAACCAGCAGCCTTTAAAATATTAAATACCATTCCACCACCAATGATAAGATGGTCAGCTTTATTTAAGAATCGTTTTATAAGGGGAAGTTTTGATTTAATTTTTGCTCCACCTAAAATAATTGTTAAAGGTCTTTCAGGAACTTCCATTAACTCATAAAGAAATTTATATTCAGCCTCCATAAGGAACCCTGGAGAAACCTTATCAAAAAATTCTGTAACACCAACGTTTGAAGAATGGGTACGATGGGCCGTACCAAACGCATCATTAATAAAACATGTACCATGTTTAGACAGTTTTTGAGAGAATTTTGAGTCATTCTCTAACTCTTCAGAATGGAACCTTAGATTTTCTAATAAATGAACTTCTCCAGGCTGAAGTCCTAAAGAAACATCCAAAGCATCTTCAGAAACGCAATCATTTGAAAATTTAATTGACCTCTCGAGATAATCACATATTACCTCACCAATAGGCATTAAACTTAAACTTTCATTAAACTTACCTTCAGGTCTTCCCAGATGCGACATCAAGATTACAGACGCACCATTATCAAGACAATAATGAATAGTTGGAAGTACTTTTCGGATTCGGAAGTCATCACTAACTGAACCATCCTTCATAGGTACGTTTAAATCAGCACGTATAAGAACCTTTTCTTTGTCTAGTTTTAAAGAGTTGCATTTATTTATCATTTTTTATATCAATTCTATATATAAAATAAAACAAGAAAATAGTAAAACTGAAAAAACATTTTTAACAAAAATTTTCTTAATCTAGTTGAACAGAAACTACCTTTGATATACCAGAC
>CETM01091749.1_pt1 | contig 21299 bp, 11 predicted proteins | sample 361451 | NCBI WGS metagenome assembly CETM01 (sample SAMEA2622690, study PRJEB7988) | marine metagenome | isolation source: saline water (ENVO:00002010), including
TTTGGAAAAGCAAACACATCAATAGTAAAATCCGATTCAGAAGAATCAATTGGTTCAAATATTACAATTGGTGCACAAACTATTTTTGGGGAAGATGTACCGGATAACCCAAGTAGAACTTTGTGGGCTCTTCAGAACGCCGGCGGGTCAACCCCAAATACAGTAGAATATGTTCAATTTCAAGTTTTGCAAATAAGCGGATCAACTTATAATTCTAATGACTGGGATTCCGATTCTAAAGTACAGAAACCACAGGATGCCGGCCCTCATTGTTATAAATTAGCACTGCCATCAAATTATACAACTCTATCATCAAACCCGAATGAAGGAAACGGCGTTTTTGATAATGATAAAGTTTTATATGAAACTATTGGGGCAGCTCAAATTGTTCCACCAAATTTTTCTGGGCAATCTCCTAATCCATATATTTTAAAAATATACAGAGATGACGGATCAGGTGGGGTTGGATCGGAAATACCACTGTTAGACGAAATTGATTGGTCAATTGATTATTATAACGGCGTTTTATTTTTACAAGATTATGATTCTACAAAAATTCCTGCACATGCAAGAGGGTTTTTATATGTTGGGAAGATGCTCAACGAAAGCCTGTCTTCCTTAAGCGGGGGTGGTGGAGGTGGTGGATCTGTTAACCAAGCTTTTAAAACTTTGTCTGTCACTGGGCAAACAAGCGTAGTTGCGGATTCTGCAACAGACACTCTAACTTTTTCAGCTGGATCTGGAATTTCTATTACTACAGACGCTGGATCTGACACGGTGCTATTTAAAACAAATAGAGTAAAAACCTATTTTGAAGCATCTACATCCTATGCTCCAGGAGATAATTTTTCTTGTTCTCCTCTGGATTTCTCAACAGTTAATTACGACCCTTCAAGAATAGATGTTTTATTAAACGGACAGCATTTAAGATCCGGATCTTCTTATGATTATCAACTTGTATCGGATAATGAAATAGATTTTAATACGAGCATTACTAAAGGTGACAGTATTTTAATTATAGTATTTTAAATTGTCACCATATTAAATTTGAAACCTCATTGCGACAAATAGAATGAGATGTTCTTAACTAACTACATATTTATACTTGAGGTAAATAAAAGATATGAAAAATAACGTTTATAAAACATCGGACTTATCGATAGCAGCTTTTCTAATGATGAAAGGCCTAAAGTTGTTAAATGCGTTTCGTTCTTCTAATGGCCAATTTATGTTTGAGTTTGCGGATCCTGACGGAAAAGGTGCTCAGTTCGCTATAGAATTTACTGGTAGTGAATGTGCAGTTTACGATAATCATGTTAGAAATTTAAAGAAGATTTTATATAGAAATTAAAGTTTTATTTTTTTTAGTTTTTCAGCTTGAGCTGCATATTTAAAGTTGAAATCCCAATTTATGTTTTTGGTTTAATTAAAATTATTAAGATCGTTTGGACAGTATAGAGTTTTCGTCTCAAACAAGAATAAACTAAACATTTTTTGGAGAATAAAAAATGGCTAAAACACAAATTAGATTACAGGCCGTGACTGGATCTTTAGCTGCTAGTGGCGACTCTCGCGATTATGCAATTAAAGCTAATACAGATGGTGCCCTCCCCGCTGCCGCTGCCGCTGAAGCAATCGACGTAGGCGACTTGGCAGGAATATTACAACAATATGGTAATGCAATTTCTCGTATCTCAGGAAAAGGAGACTGGTTCTCCCAAGCTGCAGGACAATTTACTCATAATTTAGATATTAGAAATGCTTCAGCTCCACAAATCACTTTAAGAAACTTAGACACTTCCGTGAATACTGGTGATGATATAGGTCTTATTAAATGGACAACTGCTGATTCAGAAGCCGGCGCTGCTGCCGATTTCGCTCAATTATATGTAGAGCAAGTTTCTAACGCCATCGGCTCCGTTGGGGATGCAAAAGCAGAAATGAGCATTAAATTGGCCAGTGGTGCAGCAGCCGCAGAAAAGTTGCGCTTAACCCACGATGGTACATTAAAAATTGATAAATTACAAGAATTAACTAGTACTGGTGATATATCTGTAAAAGGAGACACTTTACTTCGGATGTATGACAGTGATGATTCTCACTATGCTGCTTGGGATTACTCTGCTAACACAACAAAAAGTGTTATCTTAAAATTACCAGCCGACAGTTCAACAGCATCAGCAAACCAGCTTTTAGGTATTAGTTCAACTGACTCTGGTGACCCTTTAACAACAGTCCAATTAGACTGGATTACAGCAGCCGATCCAGTACAGAAAAAATTCCTAACAATTAGCGCCTCAAACGACGTCAGAGCTGGTGTTGAATTTGATTTAGATGGAGCCACCGGTTATAACCTTGCTTTAACTCCAGATATTGCTGCAGGTTCTATGGTCTCCGGCAATAGTGAACAACAAAGATTAGATATTTATGTTAACGGTCAATATCTTCAGCCTTCAAACACCAGTCACGCTCGAGGAACTTTAGATATCCGTTGCCCCGATCAAGATGCTACAGTAGCTATTGGTGGAACAGCTCAAAACAGAGACGGCGATGTATATCCAGTCGTGCCTGGTTCTCACATCAAGGTAACCCTTTATGACGAAAATAAAACTTTCTGTTTTGTTGATAGATACTCTTCTATCTTGGCAGGAGCTGCTGGAAGAACAGGCGCCGGATTTACAGACGCTGAAGGAACAACAGGAAACCTTGACGCGGCGTCAGGTATCGACGCAGCCCAAGATCGAGTCATCGTTCCAAATACCTTTTGGGCAGCAGTAAGAGTTGGTGATACTCTGTTAGCTGAACAGGTTGCAAGTGGCATGCCTGGTGGGCTGGTCAATGGCACTCTATACAGAATTCGCTCGAAGCCGGCTACAGATCGAATCCAGCTTTGTGAAATTGATGACCAAGACGAAGCTGTTATCACTCTTTCTGCAGGAACAGGTGGACACACTTTCAAGTTAACTTCCTATGCTATTCATACAGGTGATGTACTTGCGGTCGGTGATTGTATTGCTGGAGCTTACGGTACCAGTGCTAATCCACAAACCCTTGCGAATCAGCGTTCTGCTAATGATGGCGCAGAGAGATATAAACTTATCTCCGGAGCTACCGACGTTTCATCTCATGATGCAAAGAAATTATCTGTTGTACACAACGATATCATCGGCGCAATTGCTGTTGATGTCTGTAATGCTCAAGACATCACGTTGGCTTCAAATACTATTACACAAAAGAATGCTTGGGATGCCTTGGCAGTTGCTCTTGGTAAAACAGGCCTTTGGGCAGGTACCGCAGACAAAACTTTCCATTCTGCAGCAACTGCAATCGATGGAAATCGCGCTGATTGTACAATTACTGCTGGAAGATATAAAGTTGCTACTGCTAGCGATCTTACATTCACTTCACAAAGAAATCTTCAAGGTGTTGCTCCGGATAATGGCGCTATTACTTCTTTCGCAAATCCTATATCATTAAGAGATGCAAATGCAAACTCAGATGTAGCACTTACTGGTGGTACATTCGGCCCAGTAGTTGCTGGCGGCGTTGCACTGAATGGTGATTATGGTGTTGGAGGATCAGGCAATTCTTACATTGTTTTTGCTTTTGACCTTGAAATCGATGATACCTTATGCGTGGTTTATAGACAATAAACCGTAGTCGTCTTTAGGTTTTGTGCCCGTACAAAGTACGGGCCTTTCCTAAGGATGTTTGAGAAAGTTATAATCTTAATCTTATAAAATATTTTGGAGAAAAAATATGTATAAAACTCAATTTAGGCTACAGCACTTGTCTGGAACTCTTGGGGCACATAATTCCACAGACCCATTAGCTCTAAAAGTGGATAATGCTTTACAAAATTCAACATCAGTTGCAGCCATAGACGTCCAAGACGTAAATGACCTTTTACAAGAATATGGTCGCGCTCTTTCTAGAATTAACGGTAAATCAGACTGGTTTAATCAGAATGCTGGACAAATGGACCAAGCAAACACTCAAATAAATGTCGATGGAGGCGCTACTCTACAGTTTTCGAATCTAGATACTTCAATAGGGGCTGGTGACGATATTGGAACAATTAAATTTAAAACAGAAGATTCCGAAGCTGCAGCCGCCGGCAACTTTGCACAAATAAAAGTAGAATCCTTAAATGAAATCACCGAAGTCGCAGATGCTGTTGCAACTTTTACAGTAAAATTAGCTTCTGCTGCTGCTGCAGCTGATAAATTGGTTCTGCGCGGAGACGGTATTTTACAAGTCGATAAATTACAAAAATTAGGTGCTAATGATATTGCGATAAAATCTGATACTAATCTTAGGTTTGAAGATGCTGACGGAGACAACTATGCCGCTTTTTCCTTTGGTACAGCAGACGCAGAAAACAGAAACTGTCGATATAAATTGCCTGCTAATTCCACTACAGCTGCTGCCGGCATGGTATTAGCAATCCAAGCAAATAATACTATCGATGGTTCAAATCGCGAATTACAGCTTCAGTGGTTAGATGTTAAAGAAACGCGTCAAAAACGTTTTATTCAAATTGCTGCTAATGATAAAATTACAGCTGGACGAGAAGTAAGAATTCAAGGAAATATGCAGGATGAATGGAATTTATCAGCATTAAGCAATCTTGGTACTGACACTTTCAAAACCACTGGAACAAACAGTCAATATATGGATATATACCACAATGGTATTTTATTAAGACCTTCATCAACTGGCCTTCCAGCAAAAGGCACTTTAGATTTCCCTTTCAGAACTGCTGCTGCTGCTACAGCAGATCATCAAGTATTACTTACCGGGGGCTCCGCTAGCGGTTATTTGATCACTCCTGGATCTCACATTAAGATATCGGCTAAGGGTGTTGATAAAACAACTGACAGTGCAACTTTTGTATATGTAGATCGACCAAATTCAATTGCAAAAGCTGATGCAACAAATAAAAGATCAGCTCTTAATGTTGCTGGTTCCAAGTTTTCTAACTCTGGCTGTAAATCAGTTGATAGTATTCAAGCAAATGGCGGTAATGCCTGGCCGGCGTCTCAAACTTACAACGTCGAAGCTGGTCAAAACGGTGTAACAACTCAATCTTCTGGTGTCGGCGCCAAATATCAAATCGTTACAGCCGCCAACGGAATGTCTGCAACTGTAACAGTTATTCAGCCTGGTAAAGGATTTGTAGTTAATGAAACTATTACTGTTCCAAATTCAGCGATTGGAAACAACGCCGGTGGCGGTAACCTTTTGTTTGATGTCGAGTCCCTCTGCGGTGTTATTGAATATGCCAACGGCGATCATAAAAATATTTTTGACAAAATCAAAGATAACGATATTATAGAATTTGTTGGAGGTTCAGCAAGCAACTTTGGTACCGGAGGTAGTGATGTAGGCTTAGTAGAGTTACGGCTTTACAGAGCTTTTCGAAGCGTGATCCAAGGAAGTAATGATGGATATCTTCACTTATGTAACTTTAACCAAACTGCTGCTGTTGCACAAACATTAGAATTTGGAGCTAATCAGCCAGACGCAAATGATACGCGAATTGAATGGTGTGCACTCCGCGCTGATGGCGCCCAAAAGATTGCTGATGGCGACTGTCTTGCTGGTGTTGATTCATCTGGTGCTGATACCACATGGGTCAGAACTGACCAGACAGCAACTCGTACGTCTCGTGCTGGAAGGTTTCTTGTCAAATCCGGCCAATACGGTGTTGATGCATCAAACACAAACGGTGACAGATTAAATATTAAATGTGATGACATTATTAATGGATATCCAGTTGATATTGGAGCAACACAGTTTGCTGCTTTAGAAAATCTTGCAGCAGAAATCGACCCATTTTTGGGAGATCCGGATGCAGATTATAAAGCTTCAGTAGCAAACGAAGGCGGTGCTGCAGTAAGAATGACAATTCAAGCAAAAGGATGTTGGGCAACCGGTGGTGGAGGTGCTTTTGATAGCATGTTCAATGACTGGGGTGCTGCTAGAAGTTCAAATACTGGACATGATCGTCCTCTCTCGTTAAGAACTGCAAATGGGTCTGCTGGAAATTCCTCTCTTGCAGATGTATCTTTTGCTTCATCTACTGGTGGTCATGATGGTCAAGATTTAGATTATGACTATGGTCAAGGTGCTTCTAGTGCTGAGCATGTTGTTTTCAACTTTGATATCGATTTGGATGATAATGTTTCTATAATCTATAGAAAATCGTAAGATTTTTTAGCTGAAAAACATATTTATGTCGTCCGTGTTTTTACACGGACGACTTTTTTTGTATCATAATTAAGAAAATATATTTAGGAGGATTTATGTCTATAATTCAAGAAGGGGTGTTAAAAGAAATCAATGATTTAAACAGCAGCTTAATAGAATCTAATGATGCATGTGTCGTTGTTGAAAAATTAGCTATAGACTGCGCAAAACTTGCTCAATCGATGGTGGAAAAAGCAAACGCCACTGGCTCTGTTGATGAAAGAATTGCGTTTTTAGTTCAAGGCCTGCAAGCTGTTATAAATTTAATAGAAGACACAGCGCAAGGGACAATAAAAGATGTTGGAGATTATCGAATACAGATTAAAACTTTAGAAGAAGTCCTAGAGAAAATCAAAATCCTCGAGGATGAGGAAAAAAAAAGCGATTGAAATCGCTGTATTAAATAAAAATTCTTCAAAGAAAACCTACAAAACAAGAAAAAAAGTTGGTGAACGACCTATCAATATAAGAAAACAAAGAGAGATTTTAAAAAGATCGAATAAATGGAACTCCGAAGAAGGAACTCCTACTTGAAATATTATGGTAAATCTACTAATTGCATAATTAAATAAAGGAGTTTTAAGTTATGGCAGGTATATTAGATCCAAAGCAGCGTATTTTAGATGTTATTCTTACCCCAAATGGTAGAAGACAAATTCGAAACAGAACGTTCGAGATAAAATATGCTAGCATTACGGACAAAACAGCGTATTATCAAACAGATGGAGTCCAACTTTTAGATATTTCTAATGAAATTCAACTAGAAGCTTTTGGTGGCCCTCAAGATACAATCATTCCGGAAATTGAAGAATTTGGCCAAATTGGGATGTTTGCCAGAAGTTCTGTATTTGCAACAGATGAATCTGGGGTAGTAATTGAACCTAAAATCTTAATTAGGGAAGGCACGATTATGAATGCTCTTCCCAATGAAACTTTTGCTATTGCTACTGGGTCTCAAGATATTTATTCCGGAACTTTTTCATCATTAGATACATCTATTAATAATTTTAAAAATCTAAAAATTGTTAAAACAAAAGATGAATTTTTCAACAATTCAGAAATGAAAGTATGGCCTAAAGCTATAGAATTTAATAGAGTATATACAGATGAAAGTACGATCACAAATGAAAATATTCTTAATCCAGTTATTATTGATTCACGGTTTCGAAATACTAGAGCAATGTCTTATTTGCCCCCAGTCGATCAATTAGGAAACTCAATTGGTGTATACGCTAAATATATATCTAAACCTCCTCAAACTTTTGAAGAACTTGAAGCCGAATTAATATCAGAAGCCCAACATCAAAATATAACAATTAACAAAAGTTCGTTAACGGTAAATCTATTAGGTCAAGTTTTCGAAATAGAGTCATCAAAAATCCGAAAACTTGTAATCGTCGATGCCGGAGATTTTTTTGACTCTACTGGGAACCCTCTTGCAAGAGTTTTTTATGCTGGTCATATCCTTCGAGATTCGAGTGATATACCAAAATTTTTAAGATTATTTTCTATAGTTTTCAAAAGGAAGGAACAATAATGCCAACTCCAGCTGGAAAATCAGTAATATTAAAATTGCCAAACAATAAGTCTCTGGCAATAACGGGAAAAAAAGATACTACAATTGTAATAGAAGAACCCCATGCGGTTGATGGATCCAATGCTAGGGATTTTTTAAATTCCGTAAGAAACAACGGAGAGATTCAGGCCCTAAGCTTTTCCGCGGAACAATCCATGGGTTTATTAGAGGTTTTCGATGCTTCAAATATCGGGTTGCTAGAAAGGGTACCGTGGAATAGTGCCCCTGGATTGCAACAGCCATCCGAATTCGTTGATGACCAATTACCTCAGTCTTATCAGCATTATGATGAATTATCTGAATTAGACAAGTATTATTTTAATAGAGCTCAATATAATTTCGAAACATACTGGATTCCTTCTCCGTGGTACGAAACTTGGATTGATGAGCAAGGCCTAGGCCCATTTAATATTGTTGATGGCACTACAGGTATTGGTGGAGTAGCTGAAACCGATGATTTTTTAGAATTATATATTTTTGATGAAGATTATTTTAAAGATATTCCATATATGAATTCAAAGGATGGAGATGATCAAAATATATTATTATCAGTAAGTGTAGAAAATCCATTTCATCACATAAATTATGTTGATGACTCACCAGACGTAATACCAAATTTGTATTGCAGAAATTATTATAACATAGATGATATCGGAAATAGATTTACAGTTTCTCTCAACGACAGATATTCTCCAGCCCGGACTGAACCCATGGGCGGTCAAGTTTATATTCTATCGAACCATAAACACAATAAAGAAATCGGATATTTTGATCATCAAAAACAGTTTATCTATAAAGATAGTCCTTATTCGTATAACTGGAGAGTAGAGACAGAGTTTAACAGCAATATGCAACTGTATAAAGATTCAAAATCTACACAGATTCCTGGATATCATAATTTTTATATTTATTTTGATACAGATACAATCCCAGATAAAATTGAAATTTGTGAACCCAATGGCCTTCAAGTAATTAAAAAAATATCAACAATACCAGGGCAAAAGTATTATCAAGAAACAATACAGACAGATTACAGTTGGTACCAATTAAATTTTATTAATACCCAATTAAAGTTTGGTAAAGAACATGAAAGACAGTCATTTTCTCAAACAACTCACTTAGATAGAAGAATTTATGGCCCTCCTTTAATGCAAAAAATGAATATAGTTAATGATGATGATCAATTTATTACTATTGACTTTAATAATCTAGATGATTTTTTTATTGCGTCCAAAAGCCCTCATCAGCTAGATTTAACAGCAATAAACGAAGAAGGATATCCCTTTTGGGAAGATACAAAATCAACTTGGGCTAATAATTCAACGTTACTATATTTTTTGCATGTAAAAGAATTTCATGATGAAATTTTAATTAGCAATCAAAGAATTTTATTGAATGGATATCTTGATACCTCTGGAGGATATCAACTTCTAGAATTGACCGGTGGATATGAACAATTTGGTCCTGATGGCGCAAAAGGAACATGGAATTCTTCAACAAACACTTTAGCAGGAACAAAATACCGAAGAGTATCAACTAGAGGCTCAGGAATGAGCAGAATTAATTTTCGGCTTTCAAAAGTTTCACTTGCGGCCGAATTTGGTTACCGGTATGGCGTCGACGGAGCATGGGTTGAAAACCCTAATTTTCTACCACTCCATGTAGATCATCTAGGTTTAATACCCCGTAAAGTAAAAAGAATTAGATATCCATGGTATGAACATCACCCAGCTGTAATGGCCGGAGAGGAAGCACCCGATTTAATAGACCAACAATCAGCCCTCCAGAATATAAACCGTTATGCTATGAGCTCAGATACTTTTGATCTAATAAGAGAATTTGAAGATACGCCAGCTTTAACATACGATGACGAAATTATTGTCACTGAAAATGTAAAAGATTTCTATATGGTTTCCGGGATTACTGATGGTAGATTAGATATTAAATGGAAACCAAAACAAAGAAAAAGTTCAGGGAGAGACGCAGTAAATCCTCGAGTTGCAATACACGATGATGGATTTAAAAGAAGAGAATATGAGTTAGTTACAATCGACAAATTGTTTCTAATGAAGTATGTAACAATGAATATCCATCTTTCAGATTATTTAAAACAAACAGGATCATATGGGATTGTAACTGTGAGATGCCCTCCTAACAATTCTTCTTCCGGTGGTTTTCATCATTCACTTGGTCAGCAAATCCCAGCTAATGAAATTTTAATAGGAAAATTTGCAATTACAGAAAAGGACATATATATTGCAGACTGGCTTTCACCAACCATCTTTCGTTGGCACCATTATTTACACTTGCTTGAATCCCAAGAAGATGTCACAAATTCTTATGGTCTCCCGGAATATTGGCCAGACACAAGAATAGAATATGTAATAAAAATCTTTGGTTGGAAAGAATCAGAAGGTAATCCCAGTGTCGACAATTGGTATATGCCAACAAACTATGTAATAGCAGCAAAAGAATTCCATGTAGGTATTCCTACTGAGTTGGTTTATGATGTAGATTCAATGCCAAATACTACTCCGGAGGGCTGGATGTCCGATGAAGAAATAGCTCAAAAAGAAGCTGAAGAATATCAGGATATGGTAGATGCTTTAAATAATTCACAATGGTATCAACAACTTACTAGTAAATTAGCAGAAACAGCAAATCTAGTTGGGGCTTCAACGGATCAATACAGTGATAACGACGAAGACAATGACGATAATGACGATAATAATTCTAGCACAAATAATGAGAATGATGATGACGATGAAGAGAGCGAAGAAGATGACAACCAATCGGTTTCATGGTAATTTCGATATTAAAAACAGGAAACTAAAATGGCAATAGTTAATTTAACATATGATATCCCGTCAAATTCTAAATTGATTACCAATACATCTCAATTTGAAATATTGGTCAGAAATTTATTAAGTTCTCCATCGGAATATAACCAATTATTAATTGACTTAGATTTAGATTTAAATTTCGATGTGCCTCAATGGCATTGGGAAGAACCGCTTCTTTATTTTAAAGTTCACATGAGCCATGAAGCTATGGTTGAATTTAATAACGAAACAGCTTCCATCATTTTTAAAAGGGATATATTGGCTGAAGACGCCGTTTTTGGAACAGGGGCTGTCCCGGAAGGCTCAATCCCATCTGGCGTCAAGCCTGATCAGATTGATTTTTCCGGAATTATATCAAACATAAAAACATCATCAGCTCTTCGTCCAGTTTCAGTTAACGACTTTACAGATGAAGTGCTTTTAGAGAACGGTATACCAGGTAACCGCTGTGTTATGATATCTCGATCAAAACTGTTATATGACCAAGATCTTTTAGATATAAACATGACCATAAAACTAAACAAATTATATAGTTCTATAGAAAAAATATCTAATTTTCCTGCAAAAACAATAAAAAAATATTCAAAAACAATTCAAGAGTACACAGAATTAATCAATGATTTTATAGATTATTCAGAAAAGCTTTTAGAAAAAAAGGATGCTTTTATCAGCGCTATTGCTGCTCCAAATCCGTACAATATTACAGATCCGGCAATTATAACACTCCAAGCCTTGATTGATCTAGGGGTAGGGATGTTACCGGTTTCTCAACCTACCAACTCGAGCTTTGAATTAGGAACGCTTGATTCATCCTCTGCTGGTAGTTGGCTTCCCTCATATCCGGCACTTTCATCGATAGATCCTGCTAGATTCAATTCGCAAGCCGCATGGACCAATCTTACCAATTGGGTTGCACATCACACGGTTCAGCAAGACTATATTCAGGGTATGCCAACCATAAATTCACGAGATGAAGAGATTTCTACAGCCGCTCTTGGTCAAAAATTATGGACAACTATAGTGCTGTCCTTACAGAGAAGCGATACTTCAAATATTACGGAGGATTTAGGCGACTTAGCAACAGGAGCAAGCTTAGATAATTTTGTTGAGTCAAAAATAGGGGATATATTAAGATACAAAACAGGTGGGCTTTATGTAAATACTCTTGGGTCAAAAACAGCAGGGGCTACAGTAACTGGATTTACTCAATTTTTTGCTAAAAATGTTGGCATGATCTTAGAAGGGAACGATGCGGACTTTGCCCCATTAGATGATTTTTTATCATTATGGGATGAAGTTGTTTCTCTGAATGTAAACAGGGCTAATGCAAAAATTCTAGAAGCAAATTCAGTTTCGGTATTAAACGACGCATTGAAGACCTTTGTTAATTTGGTTGAAAACGATATGTATATAGCAAACGTAGGGCTTAATACATATAAATCTAATTTAAATTCCTGCATCGATACGGTAAAAGGTACCTCACAATACACAGGTTATATTCAAGACACAACCATGCCGACCAAAGCCGAAAGTATGACCTACCAATCCAACATTTTAGAAATGTGGTCCGGCGATTTTGGTAATTGGGTGGAAGATTCATACTATTGGATGGTTGGTGAAGATCCCACCATTCTAAGTGATTTTGATGAAGATGGTTTTGGTGTTAACGAGGACGCATGGACCAATGACCGAAGGATCTTTCAACACCGTCAAGAAATAAGGCATCAATCAAGCTACCAGGCCTCCGCCCCGGGGCTTATTCCAACTTCTAGAGCATACAATAAGGAATTCCGGGATAACGGTTTAGATACTGGTAACGAAAATATTTCAAGTGCTTACGAGCCAATCAAATCCAGTGAATGGAAAGCTGTTGATTTTATGTTTCTTATTAAATTTTTAGGGCAACATAATAGAATTTTTGGAGATGATCATATTTCTTCATCTGCAACAGAAACTGGAAAGCTAGATTATGTTAGGCAGTGGATGCAATTACAAGTAGCTGGAGGATATTATCCATGTCTGCATAATATCGCTCAGTATATCAAATACTTAACATCCGAAACAGAGAACTATGACAATAATATAGCAATATCGCCAATGTCGATTAACACACCACTAGGGAATGGTTGGTTAGATTATTATTATCAGAGTTATGAACACATGAACAGCCCAAAGTCAAAGTGGCTGACACCGGCTACTCTGGGATATTCGTACGCACAAATGATAGAAGACGGAATTGGGCATGATAGTTGGTACTGGGCCTACAACCGATATGTGTTTCCCAATAACAATTCCAAGCTTTGGACCGAATGGTTTAACCAAAGATTCAGACAGGGCTTCAACTGGATCGAAGGCGATATCCCCTATTATATAGGAGTTTCTTCTGATCACAGCATCGATGTTTACCAAATGAGCGAAAGTGAACAATCAAATTCATGGGGCTATGTCGACATTGATTTGAGCCCTTCTAAAGGAAACATGAGAAACCTTTCGAGACTTTCTGGACCTGAAGCATCACTATGCGCCCATCTAGGAGTCACCCATTTTGGAGATTACTGGGCTGACTCAAACTATACTGACCAGATGCAGCAGAGTATCTCGTCACATCATGGTGAGTATGGCCAAACTGGAAATTTAAACGCCTTTATTACAACTGGGCTTTGTATTAATAGTAAATTATTATTTTTTGCTAGTGAGTTAGATTTTACAAGACCAACCAATAAGTGGAAAAGCCATATTCCTTCTCCTGGAGGGTATTATATGCCATCAGAGAGTAACATCTTCGGTGTTACACAGGGAATATCATATGCATCACAAAGAGCTGTAGGCGAATTTGAAGAAGAATCAAATACAACTTTTTTCCTAGATTATTTAGCTGGTCCGGATTTATATTTTCAAGATAACGATAAGACTGGAATGAGATATGATAATGTTAATCCACAATTATCCCAATTTATTGATATGAATACCCAATTTGGAACCAAGATAATGACTACTGGCTCCCCGTGGAAAAATTTAGTTGCCCCATGGGCTAACCAATCGAAACAGGCCATGTATGCTCCTAATCAAACCCATTATTTTTATGGTGCAGCAGTTAATTCATCCCGATTATCAGCTGATACTATCTTTACCTCCAACGACAAGTACCAGCGAGCCTATACGGAGACTGACTTTGATTATCCCCACCAATTAGCGTTTTTCTATTCACCATATCACCTTGCATATCTAAGCTGCGAGGTTTATAATAAAGAAGAAGATTGCAACCAGTATCTTTGGCAGGGACGGAATGCGGCTTGGAAGTTGGGAGGCCCCGCTAGTAACCAAAACGACCCTCTTTATATTGTTTATGATTATGACAATTATGAAAAACTTCCATCCTATGCCGACGCGGGGGAGAGCTACGATGAGTATCAAAATTTTTGGAATTATTCTAATTTAAACTCTGACGACCGACATGCATGTGGGTTTAATGAATGGAATATTCAAACTAATTTTGCACCGGCAAGAATATATTATACAACGGTTAGCTTGCTTAGAAAACTAGCACAGGAATTTACTTTAAATGTTGTTAAAACATTCAAAGACGTCTCTTCAAAATACGGAATCTTAACCGAAAACTGCGATAATATTGCCGATTTTGAAGCCTTGTTAGGCGATCAACGATATGCATGGTATGGTGAAGTACTTTCTTATTTATGTAGAATTGCAAAAGAAGAGTTTAACAGCCAAGGTGACTATTCCGCATTTGAAATCAACCTATCTGGAAATGGTTCTTTTTCTTTGGATAGAACCAAACCTCGAGTTACACCTAACGACTTCAATAAATCCACGAATTGTTTAGGGCAACATAGTTGGCGCTCTATTAATCAATACGCAAATTACAATACATGGGTAGAAATACACAAAAGAGAATGTTCGGCACTTTGGGCACCAGTTCATCAACGATGCGGATTATATTTCTCAAATGGAGAATCTCTTCCTGAATATTGCCAAACCTCTCTAACACCGTGGTGTTTTAAAAGAATAAGCAGAACATGGATGAATGTAAATAAGTCTGTAGAAAAATCCGATTCTTTTTTACTATATGAAGTTTCTGATTCTTCTGCCGGGTTTGACATTCAGGATTATTTTTCCGATGTATTTAACAAATCAGGTGAATTATTAAGCAAATACAAAGGGGCAGAAAACGCCCAATCTACAAGTTATTTTAATTACGGGCTTTCTCAAGCATCATATTTGCTTTCCGTTGGTGATATTGATTTTGCACAAGAAGCTCAAGAAATCAATTCTTATAGAAGGATTATTTCATTTCATCCGGACGTTCAATTTTCAACCGCCGAACCGAAACTTATTGGTAGTTCTTACTGTTCAAATTTTATGAGTGGCCAAGTTTCTAATGGGCTTCAGCTAAGGTCTTATTTAGAAAATATTCGAACCCAATTTGAAAAATTCAAAGTGGATGTCCCAGTAATTGGTGCCCTAGCTCAATCTTTGAACAAAATATTCGAAATTAAAGGGTTAGATGCAGTCCAGCATGCTTCTTATTTAGATCGCCATCAAATAACATTAACCAAAAAAGCCCTAATGAACGAAGTCGGAGTTTATCCTTCATATATTCCTTCAAAATACTTTAAGATAACTTCTTCTGATTGGTCATTAATTTTAAGAACCTGGGCAGATAAATTAGTTAACCCAAAGGATGTTGCCTTAGGGCAAGGTAGAACCGGCTCCCCATGGAAGATCGTCACTCTTGGAATTCCAACAAAAATGATAGGACAAGCAAATCCTTATGTAATTACTTATGGGGATATAACTGATGAAATTACAGCACCACAACCTATAAATTTAATTAAATCTCCTAGAATATACAACACTCGTCTATTTATTATGCCAGATGATTTACCAGACCAACTATGGAACCCGCTAATTGCTAACGAATTAACAGAAAAAACAGACACTTTATTTTCTGATCAAACAACCGCTGGTAGCTACGCTTGGGACCAAGCAATTTCAAGTTCTAATGCTGTTTTGGAAAAATTACTAATTCCAAAAATTAAATTTACTTTAATTGATGATAACGAAATTAAAAAACTTAGTTATGATGGATCTATAGATGGAACAGATTCACTAATAGAACTAGTTCGAAATGATATTGATACCGGATTATTTGCGCAAATCCCAAGCGGTAATGCCCCAGGAGGATCCGGCCTTGGATATTTAGATGAAGCTTTTATAGGGTGGCTAGATGGAACAGCAGACGACTGCACTCCAGAAGAATTAGCAAAATTTATAGCCTATAATCATATCCAGGATTTTCTTTGCAAAGCATATCATGAGTATTATGGAGGACTAACACTTGAGGAAGAAACGTTTTTAGTAGATGACGAAATACAAAACCACGTGTATTCTCCGGAGGCTGTTGAAAATGATGATTCAACCTTTCCGTGGGTTAAAGGTGATTTTAACGAAAGAAAACCAATCATAGAAGTTGATTCAGATTATTCATTATCATCAATGATAATTCCAGATACCGCTATAGGAAAAGTTGCATCACCAAAAGTTTTTGACAGGGTTTTCCATTTTCTAGAAGGGACCCATAATTGGGTTTTCTATTTTTTCCCCAATCTAAATGGGGCTACCGGTGTCAGTACTACATACAAAGCTATCGATATATATGAACATTTTAAAGATTCGGAAGATTGGGAGATATATATCGTTTCAGAATCCAGCTCGTCTTTTAGATACCAGGATTTTGATAGTGATAACTCAGAAGTTTTTACAACAAAATTTATCCCATGGGACACAGGTTACAAATTATGGGTAGGATACCCAACAATTAGAATAGGAAACCCTTTCGGTTCCTCTCAGCATCCTGGTTTAGAAGATACTAGCATCCCAATTTCAAGGTCTCACAGTCGTTCTGCAATTCTTATGTTAAAACCAAAATATGACGGAAACCTAATAGGTGTAATTACATATAATATATTAACAGCAGGTGGCCAGTCGTCAACGCCTGCGTAAATATAATGTACAATATTTTATTTTTGGAGTATAAAAAATGCCACTAGCATATGAAGTTTCTGATTTGTTTCCCTCTAAAGCATATTTTATATGTGAATTACCGATCCCGGGAGAGACAGAAGGCCGGTTTATTTATAGATATTTCGAACCAACAGAAAAGTGGGATGAATCAGCTGCATATTTAGGTAATCAATCTGAAAGAGAAATCAATTTAATAGGCGGAGCAAGGTCAATTAGATTTACTATACAGCCGCCCAAAGCCCATCATTTTGATGGACAAATCGATTTTACTGAATTTACAAACTGGATGGATAATGTATTAGAACAAAAAATAGTTATAGGATCTAATATATTATCTGAATATGACATACAAAAAAACGGTTATATTAGACTTGATTTTGATCCTTCTGATCAGGAACTTCAAATTTTACACCAAAGTAATTCATATGCTGCCGAAAAAATAGATATTTTTCAAGCTCAGATTTCAAACGTTATTTCTTCAGAAACAACAGATTCTTTGGCAGAAACAATAGTTGAAGCTGCATCGACATCTCCAGATATGGTGCCTCTTGTTGAGCCCAGTACAGGTCAGCCGATAAAATCAAGTATTAACGAAGTACCAGATCTTTCAATGACGAATACATTAGCTACAGATTTTTGTTCTTCAATAGTTCGCGCGAGTATTAGTAATGGTAGCAGTCCGTATCATGATCAATTAAAAAAAATACAGGAAGATTTCGAAAACACCCAAATAGAATCTAGGGCAACGCATGCCCCGGGGACAATAGATGCTGATGAGTTTGAGCTACTATCAAAATGGACTGATCCCCAAAATATAAATAATTGGAGCAGCCTATATGTTCCTAAAGGGGCTCTCAATACATATACTTTGCAACCAGGTGTTTGGCCTGAAACACACGATACTGGAACTTATTTCTTAGGATATCTTATATTAAAATATGAAAAATTAAATGAAACAGATTTAAGATTTGTGTCGGCTTACATTACTCCATCAGGTCTTACAGATATTTCTACTATTGAAGATAACAAAATACTTTACGGAACAGAATATCAATTTTTTATCCATTCAGCTGCTCTTGTTATTTACAGCTTGGTTCCCGCTATGAGCGCAGGTGATTTAGGCCTAACATACGGGTACAACGAAGTAAAAGGAGCTTCAATATTATATTCTGAAAAATACCAAAGAATCACTCTCCCAACTACTGAATTGGTTGTTCCACAACCTCCGTCAAACCTAAAAGCTAAACTAAATAAAAACTTTATTTCTTTAACCTGGAAATATAATTTTGGAGAAGTAACCGGACCAGCAGGAAATGCGTTAATTCAAGATGATTTAGGAGGAGTTCAGATATTTGTTCGCGAAAGCCTTGATGACCCGTATACTTTGGTAAAACATTTAAAATTTATTCCAGAAGCTGATTTACCTCCAGAAAACATTGCAATTGAATACATATCAGAATATGATAAAAAACAATACCAGTATGATTTAATCATCCGCCCTAATAGATTATATTATTTTGCCTTAATAGCTATAGATGCCCATGGAAATTCCAGTAATTACTCGGAACAAATTGAAGTAATGTTTGACAATGTAAAAGGAAGGCTGGTTAATCGACAAGTTTCGCCTCAGGGAGCACCAAAACAATATCCAAATTTATATATGATAAACAATTTATATAAAGATTCAATGACATCTAGTACTTTTGAAAATATTGATATATATTATCATCCGGATTCTCCCTCTGTGGAGAAGGTAGGCCTAACAGAAGATTACGTAGTCCAATTAATCGATGTTGCGGCTCAAGATTCTGTAAAAATATCTATTAATATACTGTCCGAACAAGAGGTACAATCCAAAATATTATAGTTATTAAAAAATAAAGGATTAAATTTCGTAGGCGATGATAAAGAAATTTTATTTATTTATTCAAGAAGGATATATTTATTTTAAGTTAAGGAGAACAAAAAATGGGATTTTTAGATCACAGTACTAACAATATAGTAGTTGATGCTGTTTTAACAGATAAAGGACGTGAATTAATATCGGAAGGAAATTTAAATATAGCTTCTTTCGCTTTTTTCGATGATGAAGTAGATTATACCCTGATTCAAAAATATGGTAGAGTAATTGGCAAAGAAAAAATTGAAAAAAATACACCAATTTTTGAAGCGTCAACAAACAGTGTTTATTCAGCAAAACACTCGCTGTATACTGGCAACAACGTTTCTACCTCTCATACTGGGTTTATTCCGTTTACAATTTCTGTAACTGAGTCTACAATTAATCAAGCCTCAACAAATCAAACGACAATAACTTTATCGACATCTCCAACAGACCGGCAAAAATATCAGAACGGATCTATTGCATCACCGGGAGATGTGGTTATACAGTATAATTCAGATTTTTTAAGCTTAGTAGGTGGATCAATTGAATCAACAGCAACCTGGAATAATTCTAGCCCGGTTTCTGATTGGATATTTGAGATTAATGCCAACGGGGCTTCAAAAACGCAATATTTACAAAATAACCAAGTTACAGTACCTGTTACTGTTCGCAGCCAGTTCGGCCCACAGAAGACAACATATATCACTGTACAGTATACACAATAATTTAATCGGAACTAAAATATGAGCCTTTATACAATTTCAACAAAACCTTTTGATCTTGGGACTGAATACAAAGCCGCGGAAAGTCATTTAAATCAATTAATTGATGTAGTCCAAGAAGATATTTCATCGTCTGTATCCAGAAGACAATACCAGGTATTTGTTACCGGTGGAATCGGTCCGGGAGTAACTTCTTCCCTGTATCAAACAATTTATGATCAAGATTTTACTTTACAGACTGCAAACCCTATATGTGAAATGACTGTTGGGTTATTTTATAACAGTTTATTCGGAGATTCGTCTTCTGGCTATGATAACATTGTTTCTCAAGCTCCCGGTTTTACCCGTGATGCTAATACAGGGAAATTAGGGTTTGCTCAAAATACTTTAATGATGAGAGAAAAAGTTTCAAATTACAGACAGATGGCTGCTCATTGCTTAGGTGACCCAGACGCACCTTTCATGTTGTCAGATGCCAATTGGCCATATAATGGAATCCCAGCAGCAACTTATGCTGCAGATGTTAATTCCACACCACCAAATTCAACTTACGGTGTTATTCACGAAGCTCTGTTTATTAATCTTCGCAGACTGTTTGTTAGAGATGGTATTAGGAAAGAAACATTCGCAATGAGGCTTTATCCAACGGCCAGTTTTTCCGGATTCGATGGAACTAACCCTGTTGATTCTTACGGAACTGCATATGATGCCGCTTCTCATGTAACCTATTATGACGGAAAAGCAAGTACAGCCCTAACAACAACACTTACAACCTTGGGAAGTAGAGCGTTAATGACACAATGGTTACCAAATCTTACCGGTTCTAATGTAAGTTTACTTGGACATTCCGCCGCGGCAACCCATCCTCCGTTCATTGTTGCAGACTTAGGAGCAAGTACTAATACGAGACTAGCATCCTGTGGAGAAGTTGCTAGGTTAGTTCGAGCAGCCGATACTACAAAAACAATAGGATTAATTTTTTATAATGCTGGAATGGCTGTTATTGACATGAGAAAAGCTTTTTGGTCTGATCAGCATATGCTAGGGCAAATTGATGCAATGACCGATGTGACAGAAACAGTTGCAAACACCCCACCCCAAAGACATGCACTCCCTCATGGAAAAGTTGTTTCAAAAGGTAGGACTATTATGGGTTCTACAAAAGGAACTGCTGGAACAAGTAGTCAATTTTCAAACCCATATGCTAAATTTATTCCAGATTTTGTGGTTAGTGCCAGTATTGATAATATTATTGACCATATTTCTACCGTTAGATTAGGGTCGAGTTCATTAACTGCAATGGCCTGGCAGAATCAAACCGAAATATCTAGTAATATTTATTTTTGTCGTGCTCCAGCTGCTCAATTTAACTATAGCAATAATCCAACATTTACGATACCAAGTACAGGACAATTCAGTACAATCACTGATCCAACCTCCGCTACTCAGAGAACTTTTACGTTCATAACAACAATCGGATTATACGACAGCAGCGAAAACTTATGTGCTGTTGCAAAACTCAATAGGCCAATTGAAAAAAATGATGAGACCGATCTTACAATAAGGGTTCGCCTAGACTTTTAAGGAGACTCGCTTATGTCGATCTTTAAAGTTTCCTCAGGGAGGATTGTTAATTCAAAGGTCCAATTAAATACATCCCGTCACTGGGCTTCATCAAGCTCCGGATTAACAGGGTCTGTTTATATCTTCCCCAATAGATCAGAACTACAAAAAGATAATGTTGATTCAAGATTGCTTTTGTCTCAAACTACCCCTTATAGCGCTCAATCTTTTGAACAAAGAAGAATTGAAATTTTTGCTGGTGATGAGCCGGCATTCGGTTCAGGCCAAGGGTTTGTTGATAATGCAAATTCATATTCAGCAGGGTTTATTTTCTCAGGAGTTCCAGCAGATAATGCAACGATTACAGTCCAAGCAGCAGTAAAAAATGGTGATTTATCATACCAAAAGAAAATAAT
>CETM01202730.1_pt1 | contig 21281 bp, 18 predicted proteins | sample 361451 | NCBI WGS metagenome assembly CETM01 (sample SAMEA2622690, study PRJEB7988) | marine metagenome | isolation source: saline water (ENVO:00002010), including
TTGTGTGCAACAGCAACCAGTGTGGATAGTCTTTTAGTTTTTCGCTTTTTTCAGGCAGTAGGGGGTGCGGCGGGAACTGTATTGTCGAGAGCTATAATCCGCGACCGGTTCTCGGGAAATTACATGGCCCGCGCGATGTCTCTGATGCTAATGTTTATACTCCTAGCCCCCATGGTTGCGCCCGTAATCGGAGGATACCTGCTAATTTGGATCGGATGGCGCGCCGTTTTTTGGGCGCTAGTGATCTGCGGGATATTAGCGATTCTAGTCGTTTTATTTGGTATCGAAGAGAGCCTACCCGCCGGACGTAGGTCAAAACCCGGGGTGTTAATTCTGCTTCGCGGATACGGGAAGGTTCTCACTCACCGGAAAGCCCTCGGTTACATCCTCTCCGGGGGGATCACTTTCGGTGCCTTATTCGCGTTTCTCTCAGGTGCGCCATTCGTCTTTATAGAATTCTATGGCGTGGCGCCCGAGCACATGGGCTACATCTTCACACTAAACGTCGCCGGTGTTCTGATCGGTGGGTGGCTTAACAGCAGGTTAGTAGTAAAAAGAGGTGTATACGACATGATGTCCTTTGGCGTATGGTTTCTCTTTGCAGGCGCGGTATTGCTATTTGTCCTGATTTACACGGACGTTTGGGGTGTATGGGGCGTTATAGCCGGGATCGTTATCTTCACACTTCCGTTAAATGTGATAAATGCCAACGCAGCAGCGGGTGCGCTGGAATATTTCCCTGAAAATGCCGGTACCGCCTCGGCTGTAGTTGGCTCTGTGCGCTACGGATGCGGAGCGCTTTCCGGGTTATTTGTTGGCCTATTACACGATAACACCGCCCAGCCGATGGGCGTGGTTATTGTAGGGTGCTCGGTTCTCAGTATCCTATTTCTAAGTACAATGGTGACGCGAGCACGGTAGGGGTTACGACCTTACTGGCCAGACTTGTGGACATTCATCGGGAATCTCGCTAAGCGGTTCGCCGTCGTTCAGTGTTCGATCGAAGATCAGCGGTGCATCCGATCTGTTCTTCCAAAGGATGTCGTCGCCGGCCATGCGAAGAGATAGTGCGCGACGTGTCATGTTTTGGCTGCTGTTTCCGGAGGACGAATGCAAAGTCAGCCCGTGAAATATCAGAATGTCGCCTGGATCAGTCTCCAACAGAACCGTCGGATATTCGTCAGGATTCTTATCAATTTCTGGGACCGTCGCTATTAGGTCGTCACGATTGAACTTATCTACCGGCTTATTCTCGCCAATTTTTACCGGCTGGTAGAGTTTGCCCCATTTGTGTGAGCCCTTTGCGAACTTAAGCGCGCCGGTGTCTTCTCGGGTTGGATCCAAAGCAAACCAAATACTTGCAAGATCGTAACCTTCGATCGAAAAATACGGCATATCATGATGCCAATATGTTGGAGCTGGTGCCCCGGGTTCTTTAATTAGAAGGTGTTCATCATATAGATCGATACGAGAGGCACCCAAGATTTCTGCCGCCACTTGGCCTAGGGGGCCATCGAACAGAAAATTGCTAAACGGTTTGAACCTATTAAACAACTTGTGGTCTGTATAGTATCGTGGCGCGCCCTCTGGTCCATAACTCTTAGCAAATCTTCCGGGTGACGCGACGGCCTGCTCGAAACCCTCCGCAAGAACGTCAAGCCAATCCTGCGAGACAATGTTTCGCAGTCTTACAGCGCCTTCGTCATGGAAGACTCTTATATCTTCCTCGTTTACAAGCCGTTGTAGGGTATCCACTTTCTGGTCCTCCATTCGTAACTAGGTAATTTTGCACGAAGAGCAGCGGTTATTCAACGAACCGATGGCTGATCTTTTGAAACTGATCGCTAACGGGTCGGTAAAATGAAGTAGACAGGCTGATTCAAGTCTTCTGTACCTATGATTGCTTGGCGTCATTATGCCCGGGGCTATAACGGTTGCCGTCGTGCTGGCCACCCGAAAGTGAAGTAGCAGACGTCCAGGTCTCAGCAGTGGCAGCTTGGTTAGTTTCAGCAGTTAATGGAATAGGCTCAGCATTGATCTTAAATTTAATTTGTAAGTTGAGAAAGAATTTGATTATGAACTGAAGCGGTATCCGAACCAATAAATATAACAATTGATTTAGCTAATTAATTTAGCTATCATCATTATGAAAAAAATTATTGAGATCAATTTTATATGTCAGTGCACTATCCGTTTTCCAAACCAGATTGGATTTTACCACCATCTACGACATTGGAATCTCTATTGGATAAGGAGAATGGGGATGGGGATTTCCGGCGCTTGATCTACGGTATATTCACTATGACGGTTAATTTTGACCGCATCCGTGAACAGATGGCCACTGCACTTGGTCTATCAGGCATTCAATATCACATATTGATGGTTGTTGCTGAGCTTACACCTAGTGATCGAATTACCGTCTCATTAATTGCAGATAGACTGCATACGTCAGGCGCCTATGTGACCATGGAGTCTAAGAAGCTTATGCGACGCGGATTCCTCGATAAACAACCAAACCCGGACGACGGGCGTAGCGTCATACTCAAGCTGACAGAGGATGGTCAGGACGCGATTGACTCCTTTACGCCTCATCTGCAGGCGATCAACGATGAGTTATTCGACGGCATGGGACCGGAGACCTTCGGACGATTCCGTGAAATCGTGGGGCACATGACCCGGACTAGTGCCCGAGCTGCTGATATGGCTGAGGCGTTGGCCAAAGAACATACCGAAACTGGGGATATTGCGGCCAGTGCTATTTGGCGCTGACCGTCTTAGAAAAACTTTAGGAGATATTTTATGCTTAAGACAGGTGAACAACATCTCGAATCTCTTCGCGACGGTCGAAGGGTCTATGTTGGAGACGAACTCGTAGAGGACGTCACAACACATCCAGCTTTCCGTAACGCTGCGCATTCCTTTGCGATGATTTATGATCGAAAGCTTGCGCCCGAGAATGTGGATGTCATGGCCTACGAAGCCGAGGACGGGGAACTAAGCACGTCATGGTACTTGCAGCCGAAAACAAAAGAAGACCTTCGGAAGCGCCGCGAAACGCATCGCCGAGTTGCGGAATGGACATGCGGGTTAATCGGGCGCTCTCCTGACCACGTTGCAAGCTTCGTCACAGGTTTGCTATGGAAACCAGATCTTTTTGAGGAGAACCTGAGTGGTTCTGCTGGGCATCTGCAGGAATATTACGACTTTATGCGTAAGAACGATACGTTTGCTTGCTACACGGTGCTTCCACCACAGGGCGCTCGACAGCCTGAACTCTATCAGCGTGAGGGGCTGACGGTGCCGACGTTGCGGGTTACGGCGGAGGATAAGGAAGGTGTCACGCTAAATGGGATGAAAATGTTGGGGACATCAGCGGTTTTCTCCAATGAAACGTGGGTGGGCAACCTGTTGCCGCTCGGCGAGGAACAGGCGGCAGAGAGTATCACCTGTGCCGTGCCCTTGAACTGGGAAGGCGTAACTATTTGGACACGTAAGCCTTTTGAAAGATTCGCTGTATCCGAGTTTGATGCTCCCTTTGCATGGAAATTTGATGAGACAGATTCCATGGTAATTTTTGAAGACGTTAAAGTGCCTTGGGAACGAGTATTCACGCACAACAACGCAGCCCTCTCCCGCAACATCTACTTCCAAACGCCAAGTCACGCGATGGGCAACCATCAGTCGAATGTACGTTTCTCCGAAAAGTTGAAACTGATACTTGGGGTAGCCCGCAAGTCGGCTGAGTTAAATAATGTGTTACAGGTGCCTGCAGTGCGTGACACTCTTGGACGACTGGCCGCTGGAGAGGCGGGGTTGAATGCAATGATTTCCGGCCAGATTGAAGATGCCGAGGAGATGGTTGCCGGACGTCTAAACATAAACCGCCGGCATATGTATGGGGCCCTCCACTGGTGTACACAGAACTACGCTACTGTCTGCGAGACTGTGCGTGAATTGATGGGAGGTGGGCCATTCCAGATGCCAGCAGATGTATCGGTAATCAACAACCCTGAACTAAGAGAGAAGTTTGAAACCTATTGGTCTGTGCCCGGCCAGTCGGCAATAGACCGAATGAAATTCTTGAAGTTGGGATGGGACCTTCTGGGCAGTGAATTTGCTGGCCGACATCAGCAATACGAGCGTTTTTATGCCGGTCCTGCATTTATTAATACGCTTTACAGCTTCATCGAGTGTCCTTGGGATGAAATGACAGGTACCGTAGATCGTGTCTTAGCAGAATACCATGTCCCTGAAGACGGTGAAGTGCGTCGACCGGTTGCGGCTGAGTAGTTATATAAGGTTGTTCCACGCAATTTACGACCATCAGAATCGCGGCAGATACCAAGTCATGTCGAGGACATTCAATTTTAGCTAGCGCCTACTGGGGTCTTGTGGGTGGGAATAAACATGGCGAACAAGACTGGTCACTGGAGAAACGATCTCCAGTGACCCGGATGGTGTGGGCCGGAACTAACTGACAAGATTGCGAAACGATTTGGCGGCAACGCTACTTATGTGCCGTTCCTGACACCGGGACAACTTAATTACTGCTTATGACGATAGTATCTGGGATATTAATATCAAAGGCCCAGAGTCCTCATGGGCGGAGAACATCGAGTTCACATCTGCGTATGTGGAGATATAAGCGACTTATCTGGTCCTGAAAGAATCGCCCATTAAGTCAATCGATTATGTATATAACCTTGGCACTTGCATTGCGGTGTCCAACGGAAGTGCCCACGTTTTTTCTGACACGAACTCTTAAGCACGCAAAAATAATCTGTGCCCAAGGTTTTACAGAAGAAACTGTGTTATTCATTGAAAATCGACTCAACGCTCTCGCCGGCCTACGTCCAGCGCTTATGGAGGAATTACATGAAAACGAAACTTGGATGGCTAATTCACCGCATTTCAACAAAATGTTGGAACTAGTAAAGTTGACAAAGCGGGTGCATATTTTTCATCGGACTACGTTGAGTAACTGAAGCGGTGTGGGCTTGTCGCAGGTCTTATTAATAAACAAAGTTTGTTGGGCAAACTGCCTAAACGTGGGAAGAAGTAATCTGACGACGTTCAATTTTCGTGGGTTTCAATTTTGTATCGGTTTAACAGTGGGGCTTGGGTCAAGCTGAAAAGTAGCATTAGGCCTATGCTTCCCCAAACCTTGAAGTTGACCCAGAACTCTTCGGTCTGAGTGCGCCAGACAAATTCATTTACAACGGCCATTACCAGAAAAAAAATTCCAAAATTGCGGCTCAGAAAATGCCATCCTTGATCAGTCATTGGCCAGGCCGCCCCCATCACCGGCTTAAGCAATGCTTTGCGGAATAACAGTCCACCAAGAAGGATCGCTGCGAAGAGAATTTGAACAATTGTCGGTTTCATTTTTATGAAGGTATCATCGTTGAAGAACAATGTAAGACCGCCGAAAATCCCAACGACCACAGCCGTTATTACCGGCATCATCGGTACTCGACGGTTGATAATCAGTGATATGACTAGTGCGATCGCGGTTGCCGCCATCAGAGCTCCGGTCGCGACGAAGAGATCGGCCTGGTAATAAGCGGCCAAAAAAACGACGAGCGGTCCGTATTCGGTTAGAGGTTTTATCCAACTAAACTTAGGCTTGTTTTTTTCAGTGTTCATTTTTTCATCTGGGGCTTGAAAAGACTGGAAGCTTAATGACCCGACTCAGGTAGTGTAGATTGATCTCAAATTTACGACGGCCAATATAGTTTGCATTACTGTAAAGAAATAGGTGCCCCGGTCGGGTTACGAAATTATTTTAAGTTTGGCTTAATCGATAAATAGCTTGTCCGCTCAAAAGGGAAAGTAAAATGAAACAAGTTCTTTTACTTCCTATTTGCCTCGAGAGCGGCCGTCAGTTATGTCCGCTCTATGAATGTTGAAACTGAAAAAATAAATGATGTAAAACCCGGCCCGGTTGTCGAAATTTTTCTCGAAGACATGGATATTGGCCACGTGTGTGAAGCTGGCACTATTACGGTTACCGACGACGAAATAATAAGCTTTGCTGAGAGATACGACCCTTTGCCAATGCACGTCAGTGAACTGGGTGGCTTGGCCACGGTCCACGATAGCCTGATCGCATCCGGTGTCCTTACTATCGCTCTAAAACAACGCTTGCAGATGAGTATAGCGCGTAACACTGCAATAATTGGCGCTGCAAGGATAGAGGAACTGAATTTTCTAAAACCAGTTCGCGGAGGGGACGAGTTGTCAATACGCCAAGAATGCGTCGGTAAACGCATGTCTAAAACTCGTTACGACCGTGGCTTAGTGACTTGGGAATTCTTTCTAAAAAACCAACGTCGAGAAATCGTATTCTCGTCGCGTGATGTGGTGATGGTGAGGCGACGTCCGGACTGACCAATGGGTATCCGAAAAATCCTACTTGTAATTCTTGTTGGGATCGTAGTCGCCATAATTGTGCGTATTCAGGCTGGTCCGCTTTAATGCAATTACCGGTTTTAATTTTATTACGCGGCTGGAGCCCTATTTTTGCGACGTTGGGTCAACACGCCGGTGAAAACTTCCTCGAACCCAGAAAATGATTATCGTAATGATATACGATCATGGCTTCGCTGGTCGGGTGACATTGTGGCAACAGATTAGCGCAGCGGATTCACTTTCTATAACCGGCAGGATAAGTAGGTTATTGGATCGTCTCAGACGCTTTACACTTTCTTACGCCACCGATACCCTTAGATATCTAATTAATTTCATGTATCGGGATTAAAAATGTCCGGAAGAGTCGAGGACAGGGTCTGCATTGTTACTGGTGCTGCACAGGGGATTGGGGCGACTTATGCACTGGCGTTAGCGACTGAAGGGGCAAAACTCGTGTTATCGGACATTGAGGATGCGTCGACTGTTGCCGAGCGAATTATATCAGGGGGGGGCAAAGCAATTTCTATACAAACGGATGTGTCGGATTGGTATTCCTGCCAGGAACTGGTGGAGTCGGCGACTGACGTTTATGGGCGTATAGATGTATTAATCAATAACGCAGCTATTTTCGGGAATCTTGATCGTGCCTCCATCGATGAAATTTCGCCCGAACTATTCCAGCGGGTGATGTCGGTGAACGTAGGTGGTACATTCTTGTGCGCAAAAGCCGTTGTACCGACAATGCGAGAGAGGGGATATGGCAAAATCGTAAATGTAACGACAAGCCGGATTTTTACGGGGCTGCCATTTTTTCTGCATTATGATGCGTCCAAAGGAGCCGTTTTCGGGATGACGCGAGCGCTAGCTAAGGAACTCGGAGATGATGGAATAAGGGTGAACGCGATCGCACCGGGTTCGACAATGTCGGAAAATGTAATCGCTCGGACCGATTGGCGTGATGGGGGTCCAGCTGCAAAGCTCGCCGGCCGGTCACTGAAACGTCTGCAACATCCTGAAGACCTTGTTGGAGCTTGTTTGTACTTCGCATCTGCCGAAAGTGATTTCACGACCGGCCAGACCTTGGTGGTCGACGGCGGTGGAGCAATGTGGTGACGCTTGCTTGGCATGCTGGTGGTTGATAGAAGTTTGGATGGGAAAAGGGATTACAAATGGCGCGGACTGCAGAAGATATTCACGAAAAATATCCGCTCGACGGTAAAGCTTTACGTCTGGCCGCCGATGGGACCCCTAGTATGATCGGTCTAGAATGTGGCGATTGTGGTACAAAGGCCTTTCCACCTGTGCCCGTATGTCCAGATTGCATGTCGGAAAATATTTTGGAGTTCAACTTGTCAGACAAAGGATCACTATATACTTGGTCTGTTGTACATGTTGCACCGTCCGGTTGGAAAGTTCCTTATATCTCTGGCTATGTTGACTTACCAGACGGGGTTCGTGTTTTTGCCCACATAGTTGGCACAGAGCCGGAGCAGCTGGAAATGGATATGGACGTTGAGCTAACGACGGCGGTTATTGGTCATAATAACGACGGGCCAGTCGAGACCTACGCCTTTAAACCGGTGTTAGGTTGAGGAGAGATTTATGCGCGACGTTGCTGTGATTGGCGTTGGAATGGTTCCGTTTGCCAAATATCGAGACAAATCCCTTGCTGAGATTGGTTGGCCAGCAGTTAAAAAAGCAATACAGGATTCGGGTGTTTCCAAAAGTCAAATCGAGGCGGCCTATTGTGGCTCGGCCCTCGGGGGTATGATGTCCGGACAGCGGGTCCTGAAACAACTCGGGATTACGGGACTTCCGATAACTAATGTCGAAAATGCCTGTTCCTCATCGTCTTCGGCTTTTCGCCAAGCTTATATCGCGGTCGCAGCGGGGGTTTGCGACATTGTCCTAGTGCTCGGTGTCGAGAAGTTGACCAAGTTCGGCGGCGGGACTTTGCCGCTCGAAAAAGAGGATTTCGAAGTTACCCACGGATTGGTGATGCCGGCGCTTTACGGTATGAGAGCTCGGCGATACATGCATGATTATGGCCTGACGGACGAAGAACTAGCGTCGGTGGCTGTTAAGGCGCATAAGCATGGTGCTAAAAACGAGGATGCGCAGTACCGCAATGAGGTCACACTCGAGGAAGTGATGAATGCGCGAGAAATCGCAGAGCCCTTCACTCTATTGCATTGCTGTCCATCAGGAGATGGCGCAGCGGCGGTGGTTATAGCGTCAGCAGAAAAGGCTCGACAGTTTACAACCATACCTGTGCGGATAGCGTGTTCCGAAGTCAATTCTGGCAAATACATGACTGGATTTCGAGATATGACGACACCGGAGATTACCGTTAGGGGTGCTAAACAGGCGTATGAAGAGGCAGACATCGGGCCGGAAGACGTTGACGTTGCCGAGGTACATGATGCTTTCACCATTGCTGAATTACTTTATTACGAGGCCCTCGGATTCTGTGGACGCGGAGAGGCTGCGAAGTTACTTTCAGACGGCGAAACTTCAATCGGCGGGCGCATTCCGGTAAATCCATCCGGCGGCTTACTTTCAAAAGGTCACCCAATCGGGGCTACTGGCGTCGCCCAGATCGTCGAAGTTGTAAGACAATTACGCGGGGAGGCGGGTGATCGTCAAGTTGAAGGTGCCAAGGTCGGTCTAACTCATTGTACGGGTGGCGGTATATCTGGTTTTGACCACGGTGCCTGCTCTATCCATATGTTTTCGGTGTAAAATGAAACCTCCTCCGTTTAATTATCATGATCCAAGAAGCATCGACGATGCCGTCGCGTTGTTATCCGAAAAAGACAATGCCAAAGTACTCGCGGGCGGCCAGTCTTTAATGCCGATGCTAAATATGCGTTTTGTATTGCCTGACGATGTAATCGACATAAATAAAATCGAGGAATTGTCATTTATCCGAGACGACGGTGATGCGTTGGTCTTCGGGGGTACTACTCGCCAGCGCAATATAGAATTTTCCGATCTGGTGGAGCAGAAAATACCACTTATGAAAGAGGCAATTCTAAACGTGGGGCACCGGCAGACCCGTAACCGAGGTACTTTCGGTGGATCGTTATCTCATCTCGACCCGAGCGCTGAGTTACCGACGGTGTCAATCGCTCAGGATGCAATTGTGACCGTTCGGAAAAAGGGAGGTGACCGTACAATTCCTATGGCGGATTTTTCCATTGGCTATATGACGCCGTCTTTTGACCTTGACGAAATGGTTACTGATATTCGGGTCCCGGTTTGGCCTCAAGGTCATGGCTATGCATTCGTTGAATTCGCGAGGCGTCACGGTGATTACGCTATCACTTCATCAGCTGTCCTGCTTGACGTCTCCGAAGGTGGAACGATATCACGGGCCAGTGTCACGGTCGGCGGTGTAGGGCCCGCTCCGCTCCGGGTAATTTCTGTTGAGGATGGACTTGTAGGTCAGGTCGGATCAAAGGAATTGTTTACGGAAATCGCCGAAAAATGTCGGGAAATCGACGCAATGGAAGATGTCTACGCGCCTGCCTGGTACCGCCAGCATCTTGCAGCGGTACTAACGCGGCGGGCATTAGCCAAGGCGTTCAGTCGAGCTGACAAAGGAATGGAGATGATCCTGAGATGAGTGATCGTAGAACCATTTCCGTAACAATTAATGGTGAAACCTTTGAACGCGAGGTCGAGACGCGTCTCCATCTCGCCGATTTCATTCGGCACGAATGCCTTTTAACTGGCACCCATGTCGGTTGTGAGCACGGTGTATGCGGGGCATGTACAATTCTTTTAAACGGACAGACGGCGCGATCTTGCCTCATGCTCGCGGTACAGGCCGACGGTCAAGAGATAAAAACGGTCGAGGGTATTGCGCCGAATAACGAAGAGCTTCACCCTCTTCAGCAGGCTTTCCAGGATAATCACGGGCTACAATGCGGTTTCTGCACGCCGGGCATGCTTACAACACTAATTGAATTTCTTGATGAAAATCCCGATCCAACTGAACGCGAAGTTCGAGAAGCTATCAGCGGGAATTTGTGTAGGTGTACTGGTTATCAGGGTATTGTTGCTGCCGCCCTTGATGCAGCGAAAAGGCTTCAGGCAGGGAGCTGAGCTCTATGGGCGCCAAGATGTTCGGTGCGCGGGTCCCACGGCTGGAAGATCCGCGACTGCTGACAGGGTATGGAAACTATACAGACGACTTTCATCTGACAGGTATGCTGGAGGCGGCATTCGTACGCAGTCCTCATAGTCATGCGAAAATCATCAAAATAGATAAGACTGCGGCGTTGAAACATGAAGGGGTTGTAGCCATCTACACGGCTTCCGATCTTCCAGAATATCTCCGCGATACTACAGTGCCATTCCAGGTACCCAACCCAGCGATTTCGCAACCATTTCAGCAACGTTTGTTGGAAGATCGCGAGGTTTGTTTTTCCGGTGAACCTATAGCGCTAATTGTCGCAGATACCCGTTATAATGCAGAAGATGCAGCTACACTCATCGAAATAGAATATGAAGTCCTGCCGGGAGCTGCAGATTGTAAAACTTCCCTCGAGAACGACGCTCCACTCTGCCATACTCAGTCTTTAAATAATGAAGGTGCTAAATACACCGTTGGATATGGCGATCTCGATGCCGCATTTTCTAAAGCGGATTTGATCCACCGGGAGGAGTATTGGATCCACCGTGGTGGCGGCTTTGCGATTGAAAACCGCGCTGTAGTCGCGGAGTATGATGAACTATACGACATGTTGACCATCTGGTCGGCGACGCAATCGCCCTTCCTAGTGAAACAAAATATTGTCGATATGTTGGGCTGGGAAGCAGACAAAGTTCGGGTCATTGCGCCCGATGTCGGTGGCGGGTTTGGGCCGAAAACTGTCTACTACGTGGAGGAAGCTCTTATCCCGGTTATTGCCAAGGATCTCGGCAGGCCCGTGAAGTGGATCGAGGACCGTCGTGAGAACTTTCTGGCTACAAATATGGAGCGCGACCAATACTGGGATATGGAAATCGCGGTTGATCGGCACGGCAAACTTCTGGGTGTGCGCGGAAATATGATCCATGATACCGGTGCCTACATGCCTTGGGGTATAATTTCGCCTTACATTTCCGCAACCACATTGCCGGGTCCCTACATACTGCCAGCTTACGAATTGGAAACGCGGGTTGCGTTGACCAACAAGGTGGCGGTTACGCCAGTACGAGGGGCAGGTCGGCCGCAGGCGGTGTTTGCCATGGAGAGGCTTCTGGATCGAGCAGCTGATAAGCTCGATATTGACCGTGCTGAAATACGTCGTCGGAATCTTATTCCGAAAGAGGATATGCCTTATGCTTTGGGCCTGATTTTCCGGGACGGGAAACCGATGACGTACGACTCCGGCGATTACCCAAAATGTCAAGCGGAGGCAATGCGGCTTGGTGACTATGAAGGTTTTCAAGCACGTCAGAATGCTGCCCGGGCAAAAGGAAGGCATATCGGTATCGGCATAGCAAACTACGTGGAGGGCACCGGGCTCGGCCCATTCGAAGGAGCAACAGTGCGAATACAACCTTCTGGTCGGATATGTATTTATACTGGTGGAGGTGATTCAGGTCAGGGTCACTGGACTACTCTGGCTCAGGTTTGCGCAGATAAGTTCGGGGTAAAACTTGAAGATATTGACGTCCAAAAGGGTGATACTGGAAAAATCGCGTCGGGTGTTGGGACATTCGCCAGTCGGATAGCTGTTAATGCCGGTTCATCAGTACATCTAGCATCGACTGAGGTACGAGAAAAGGCAATCAAGGTAGCGGCCCACATGCTTGAAGCTGCTGAGGAAGACATGGATATCGAAAATGGTCGGGTGGTAGTCAAAGGGTCCGATCTTTCGGTGCCGCTATCAGATGTTGCACGTGCTGTGCAGGGGATGCCTGGATTTTCGTTGCCGGGTGGAGTCGAGCCCGGACTCGAAGCCACACACTACTTTTCACCATCACAATCGGCCTATTGCAACGGTACCGCGGTAGTAGAGGTCGAGGTTGATCCAGATACGGGCAATGTTGAAATTCTAAATTATTCTATGGCCCATGATTCCGGTACGTTGATCAATCCCTTCGTCGTTGATGGACAGGTGCAGGGTGCGGTAGCGCAGGGCGTTGGTAACTCGCTGCTCGAATGGATGGTATACGATGATAACGCTAACCCAGTGTCCGCTACATTTGCGGAATACCTACTTCCGTCAGCGCCGGAAACGCCAAATGTTGATGTTACCCATGTCGAGTCACCGACCCCTATAAACCCGCTTGGTGTGAAAGGTGCGGGTGAAGGGGGCACAATACCGGCGGCTGCCGCTATCATCGCAGCTATTGAGGACGCTTTATCGCCTTGGGAAGTCAGGATTTCGGGCGCGCCCGTTACGCCATCAATCATTGCCGAAAAGGTACGTGCGAAGGCGTAAACATTCCGGGTGACGCAGTCACTCAGCACTTACCCTTGATAGTGAACTAAGAATTCATGAGTAATACGGGTTTGACCCTGCCGTGTGATCCGTTACGTCAACTACCTGAGCGACAGATGGAATTAATTTTTTAATTTCGACTTCAACACCCTGTCTAAGCGTAGCAGAGGATGCGGAACAGCCTTGGCACCCACCCTCTAGTCGCACGAATACAGTGTTTTCCTTCACATCTATCAAGGATATATGTCCACCATGGCCGGCTACCTGAGGGTTAATTTGCTCTTCCAGTAATTGGAGGATCGCTTTACCCTCCTCTGTTTGGAGACCCGGACGATCCTCTAAGTCAATAGCGTCGCGGACGTCTTCAACTTCTGGAACGTAATGCTTTAGCATGTTTTGAATCGGCTGAAGCAAGCCGTACGCCGAACCTTCAAAGCGTAAATAGGCGATACCATCCTTAAAGGCTCTAAAAGTTATATCGCCGCCACCATCCTTCGCAGCTGCGCGAATACGAGTCTCAACAATCTCCTTAATCTCTGCAGCCGGTCCTGTGAGCTCATCATCTACTTCTTCTACGGTGGCAATTGCGGCCTCGTCCACAACTGCCGCGCCAGACATAAAATGATCCATCAACGCAGCTAAAATCCGCGGACGCAGATCGTGCCATTCGACCTCTATTGACTTTGTGACAAGAACATCGTCCGCGCCCAAAGTAACCTTTAAAACGGTGTTAAGTTCAAACAAGCGTTTCGCCAATGGTGAACGCGCGGAATCTACTGCAGTAAACACGGCACCAGGCCCGTAAACATCGCGCCCGGGAATGAAACGCAGAGTATCGTTATGGGCAGTCTCTTCAGTTTGAATAAACATTGACCCCTCCGTAACTTCTAATCTCTAGAGAGAAATATAAGGTTTTTAAATCGAAAGAAAACCCGGGACTTTCGACAAACTAGTTATCTCCCATGAGTAATTTACAAAAATTTCCAGGAAGATAAATCCCGGTTATTAGAGAGAATAAATGATTTAAACTGCGAATATATCTTTTTTAAACAAATTTTGAGAGCACTATGAAAGAATTCGTGACCGAATTTAAAGTTGAATGGGCGCATTGCGATGCGGCAGGTATCGTATTTTATCCCAATTTTTATATCTGGTTTGATCAGGGAACGGAGCGGCTTTTCTCCGCAAATAGCCTTTCATATTTAGAACTAGATCAGGGTTTTAGAATTTCTGGCATGCCGCTTGTGGAAAACGGAACGAGTTATCACTATGCCTGCAAACTTGGTGTCAAATTGAAGATGACGAGTTGGGTGGAAGAATGGGAGAGAAAGACCTTCTTAGTGAAGCATACGGTTGAATGTAATGAGGGGAGGGTCGCGCTTGAGGGTTTTGAGCGTCGCGTTATGGTGGTTGAAGATCCGGAGTCAGAACGTGGTATAAGCGCAATTCAAATTCCGGAGGAAGTTCGCAAGCGGTTCGCCTAGTCCTTGGGTATATTGAAGGGAGGAGGCCGTTGTCAGTTTCGGCGGGATCTCTAAATCCACTCAAAAAGGCGTTGTAGTATTTCTCCGAAAAATTAATTAATCCCAACCAAAGTTGGTTGCGATTTTATATTTAAATCAATCAGTAGGCCGCTTGAACTGCTTGGCTAGTTTTAGACCTTGCCCCTGATAGTGGGAGCCGATACCCGCACCGTAAATTTTTTCGGGACGGGCAGTCAAACGTTCGAAGCGTAATCTGCCGATCACTTGTTCGTGTTCCAGCATGAAGGGGACATCGTGGGAGCGGACCTCCAGGACACCACGGGATCCGATGGATACATCCTCTGAGTCCCAGCCGAAACCTGGATCGAAGAAACCTGCATAATGTACACGGAATTCACCGACTAGTGTATCATAGGCGACCATTTCGGCTGCATAATCAGGTGGTACCGTGACTTCTTCGCGAGTCGCGAGAATATAAAAATCATCTGGGTTGAGGATTATCGCGTTACTCCGAGCGCAAACCGGTTCCCAAAAATCAGAGGGGTCGTAGTGATCGGGAAGGTCAACATCAACGATTCCCGCGTGGTGCCGGGCACGCCATCCTACAATCCCGTTTTCGCTGTCGCCAGAAAGATCAAGGTGCAGGGTTAAACTTTGATGCTCAAGAACCTCATCAAGATCGATATCAGTATCGACTAACCTACTCTCCTGATGGAGTTGAACTAGATCGTCTGGAGAAATCTCCGATCGACCTCTTCGTAAACGAAGCTGAGTAAGCCGTGAGCCAGACTGTACGGCTACAGAGAAAGTCCTGGGCGATACTTCAGCGTAAAGCGGGCCAGAATAACCGGGTCGGATAAGGTCAAACCGGTTGCCTCGGTCAGAGATCACTCGTGTAAAGATATCTAATCTACCGGTAGAACTTTTCGGATTGGCAAATGCCGAGATGTCTGGAGGCAGAGCAAGGCTCTCCATCAGAGGAACGATATAAACACATCCTTTTTCCAGAATAGCACCGGTGGACAGATCGAGGCGATGCATCTCGAAAGCTCGAATTTTTTCTTCCACTGTCGCATCGGGACCCGGAAGAAAACTTGCTTGTACCCGCCACGCAAATTGGCCAAGCCGAAGGTCTATGCTTGCTGGCTGTACTAAGTCGGGAGTTATAGTTTCCGATGCGGTTACAACACCCTCGGTAATAAAGTCCCGTAGAGTCTGTGCGGGAAAAATTCCCCTTTGGCCCTTTTCGACGGCATTAAGAATTTTCAAGGGAGACATGGTATCTCTAATACTACGCGAATCCTTACTTTATTGTAGAAGAGTTCTATCGTTGTTATGTGGATAAGTACCTTAATTTTTTTGCTTTGAAGAATAATATTTTAAACTTAAAATATTATTCTTGATTTAGGATTGGCGGAGCGACTAATGAAAATCGAGATTATCGGCGGCGGACCAGCGGGGCTTTATTTCTCACTTCTTATGAAGAAGGCCGATCCGTCCCATCAAATCAAGATTTACGAACAGAACCAGGCGGATGACACATTTGGTTTTGGTGTGGTTTTCTCCGCGGAAACACTGGGGCATTTCCGAGACTATGACCAGGTGTCGTATGACCGTATTCGTCGAACGTTTGCCTACTGGGACGACATCGTTACCTATTACAAGGGGTCGAAAATCGCAATAGGAGGTAACGGGTTCTGTGGCATGTCGCGTAAGGACATGTTGCTGATACTGCAGGACTGTTGTCGCGAGGTCGGGATAGAGATGGAGTTCCAACGGGAGATCACCTCGCTCCAAGAGCTGAATTCGGACGCGGATATTATTCTCGCTGCTAACGGCATCAATTCGTGGGTGCGCGATGAATTTGTCGATCATTTCAAGCCGAGATTCGACTGGCGGCCAAACAAGTTTGTATGGCTCGGGTCAACCAAACCGCTTCCAGCTTTCACCTTTGACTTCCGCGAAAATGACGCCGGCATCTGGAATCTCCATGCCTATCAGTACAACAGCGAAATGAGCACCATGATTGTCGAAACCACAGAGGAAGCGTGGAGGAAGGCAGGTATGGAGAATGCGACAGAGGAAGAAACTGTCGCTTATGTCTCAGACCTTTATAAAGATCTCCTCGACGGCCATCCGATCATCACTAATCGGTCTGTTTGGCGGAATTTCCCGATGATTAGGTGCGAGACTTGGGTCAAGGATAACCTGGTAATTATGGGAGACTGTGCTCACACGGCGCATTACTCCATCGGTTCGGGTACTAAGCTCGCTATGGAAGACGCGATTGCTCTATTTGAATGCTGCAAAGCTGAACCGAATCCCCGTAAAGCACTTAAACTTTATGATGATAAGCGACGCGACGAAGTTGAGCGGACCCAGCACGCCGCTGATGTCTCCCTGTCTTGGTTTGAGAACGTCCGAAGATATTGGGGAATGGATCCGATCCAGTTCAACTTCAGCCTGATGTCTCGATCCAAAGCGATTACGTACGATAACTTACGTCTTAGGGATCGGGAGTTCGTTAGGTCCGTCGACAAGGTATTCTCGGAACAGGTAGCGGAGAAATTCAACGCGCCACAGTTGAAGAAGAGCCACGTACCACCAATGTTTGCGCCGTTGGAACTTCGCGACATGCGTCTGTCGAACCGGGTTGTTGTATCTCCAATGTGCCAGTACTGCGCCACTGAGGGCAATCCTGACGACTGGCATTTTAGCCACTACACCAGTAGAGCCATGGGTGGTGCGGGGCTGGTGTTCACTGAAATGACCTGTATCTCGCCGAATGCACGCATCACTCCCGGTTGTGTGGGCATCTGGACCGATGAACAGGAGACGCAATGGAAGCGAATCGTCGACTTTGTCCACCACCGCACCGGTGCAAAGATGGCTATGCAAATCGGTCATGCTGGCCGCAAAGGAGCTACTAAGCTTGCTTGGGAAGGTATTGATCAGCCGCTGGATGAGGGCGCTTGGGAAATTATCGCCGCATCGCCTCTACCCTATCTGTCTAATTCGGCGGTGCCTCGCGAAATGACCCGTGATGATATGGACCGGGTCAAATCAGAATTTGTGGCTGGTTTCGAGCGCGCAGCGCGGGCCGGTTTTGATATGGCTGAGCTACATTGCGCCCACGGCTATGTACTAGCTACATTTCTATCACCATTTACTAACCGGCGGACCGATGAATATGGGGGGTCCCTTCCAAATCGTCTGCGATATCCGCTGGAGGTATTCGATGCTTGTCGGGCCGTTTGGCCTGAAGAGCGCCCGATGTCGGTCCGGATTTCAGCGACTGACTGGGTTGAAGGTGGAACCACTTCCGAGGATGCCGTTGAGTTCGCTAAAGCCTTCAAAGCGCGAGGTTGTGATCTGATCAACGTCTCGACAGGCCAGACTGATTCGTCCGAGAAACCGGTATATGGACGCATGTTTCAGGTACCGTTCTCGGAGCAAATTCGTATCGAGGCTGATATCTCGACAATGGTAGCGGGTAACATATTCGATTGGGATCAGGTCAACACTATTGTAGGTTCTGGCCGCAGCGATCTAGTAGCCTTGGCGCGTACCCATCTTTACAATCCTTACTTCACGCAACAGGCCGCAGCTTATTACGGGGTCGAAGACATTGTCTGGCCTGACCAATATATGTCAGCGAAGTTCGCAGCTTTTAGACAGTACGAGCGGAACCGTCTACAGATGGAGGAATTGCGCGAACAAGCTAAGCCCGACAACGAGGAGGGTAAGACGGGCGGCTTCGACATCAATAAGGTCTCTGAGTGGGAGATGAAGGGTGCAGCGGTTGGAGCAGCTGGAGGATCGCGTACCGAAGCGGCAGAATAACTCTTCTGCCTGCCGGTCACCTTAAATACATGCTCAAGTAAATGGACTTCAATCGCCACCTCGGCCCCCCTCCGCGCTCGGGATGCGGTATTGCGCACCTTTATTATGGGAGATCCTGAAAATGACTATTAAACTTTATGAACTTCTCGGCCATGAGGACCGTCTCTACAGTCAGTTTTCGTGGCGCGCAAAAATGGCGCTGAAACACAAGGGTCTGGAATTCGATCAGTTACCGCTGTTATTAACAGACAAGGAATCGATTGCCTTCGCCGACGCGAAGAGTGTACCCGTGATGGTTGATGGGGAGGTGGTTAAAGTCGATTCTTGGGATATCGCGGTCTATCTCGATGCGCGCTATCCTGACACACCGAGCCTTTTGGGTGGGCCGATCGGCGAAGGCGTAACCCGGATGATCAATTCGTGGTGCGACCGAGTGGTTAACTTAGCACTTGGGCCTCTGATCGCTCGCGATGTGCTTGACGCCGCGCATATGGAGGATCGTGATTATTTCCGGGAATCAATGGAGAAAATTTACAAGCGAAGCCTGGAGGAAGTACAGGAGGGACGTGAGGGGCGGGTTATAAATCTTTATCGGACCCTCGATCCCATTCGTACTTCATTGCGAAAGGGGCAGTTGTTTATTTGCGGCGACCAGCCGGCATATGCCGACTATGTGGTGTTTTCCCAGTTCCAGTGGGCTCGTGTCACGAGCCCGTTCCAACTTCTAGGCGCGGATGATCCTGTCTATGCTTGGCGGGAACGCATGCTTGATCTCTTCGGCAGTTTTGCGCGTGACACGGTTTGTTATGAGGTTTCGGAGAGGGAACCTTAGACCGGAAATACGATGGTTGAGTGTTAGTTGTTTTTTCCAATCTTTGTATCACTCTGAAACTAACCTTTTTTATCGTGTTTAGCAGACGGCTTGTTCTCTATCGCGGAGCCTAAACCGCTGGAGTTTCCCTGTCTCGGTCTTGGGTAGTTCGTCGACAAACTCAATTTCACGGGGATATTTATATGGCGCAATTTCATTCTTAACGTATTCTTGAAGGATTTTCTCGGTTTCAGCGCCAGCATCGAAACCACCGCGCAGGACGACAAAAGCCTTCACTATATTTGTCCGCTTCTCGTCTGGTTTTCCTATGACTGCACACTCCGCCACAGCTCGATGATCCAGTAAGGCATTTTCGACCTCAGGTCCGGAGATGTTATAACCGGCAGAAATTATCATGTCGTCGGCGCGGGCGATGTATTTGAAGTAACCGTCTTCATCCATCTCGTATATATCACCAGGATAGTTCCATCCGTTCTTTACATAGACCCCCTGGCGCTCGTCAGCGAGATATCGGCACCCTGTCGGCCCCTGCACAGCCAGAAGACCGGGTGTATTCGGTGGCAGTTCGTTGCCGTCTTGGTCAACTATCTTGGCGCGGTAGCCGGGAATTGCTTTACCGGTGAAGCCGGAGCGCATTTCCGTGGGGCTAGCTGAAACGAAGATATGGATCATCTCTGTCGACCCGAGCCCGTCTACAATACGAATTCCGGTAGCATTGAAAAATGCGTCCCATGTCGCTCCTGGAAGAGTTTCACCGGCGGAAACGCATTTTTTGAGGCTCGAAATATCGTATTTGTCTGCTAAATCTGCAAGTTGTCGGTACATGGTTGGCGCTGTGTACAGACCCGTGATTTTGTATTTCTCGATTGCAACCATCATGTCTTCTGGTCCAAGCGGGCCTGGAAAAAACCGCGTCGATGCGCCGAAACGCATCGGGAAGCAGGTCAGACCGCCCAGCCCGAAGGTGAATGCCAGCGGCGGTGTGCCGGTGAAGATGTCGTGAGATTCTGCCATCGCGAAGGAGCGAGGGAAGCAGTCAGTCATTGCCATGACGTCGCGGTGAAAATGCATCGTGGCCTTGGGAGAACCGGTGGTACCTGAAGTGAATGCTATGAGCGCCGTGTCGTCGGCAGCTGTATCGCAGTTTTCAAACCCGCCCGTTTTGGCGCTAAGTGCGTGATCTAGAGAAGTTTCGCCGTCGCCCGTTGCAGTGAAATAAAGGGTACTCTCCAGTTCTGGTGTCAGTTGACAGGTATTCCGCATCTCTTCTGCTAGCGCAATATCGCACAAAGCGTGCCTAATCTCTGCCTTTTTGACGATATAAACCAGTTCACGGGCGCGTAATAGCTGCATTGTGGTGACGCAAATTCCACCTGCTTTCAGGACGGCACACCAGCAGGCTACGAGCATCGGATTATTCGCTGACCGTAGAAGCACTCGATTACCCGGTACCAACCCGTGATCTTCTACCAAAACCCTTGCGATGCGGTCGGAGATACCGCGAAGCTCATTATAAGTCCAGGTTGTATCTTCATAGTGGACGACCGAGTTTTCGCCAAAGCCTGTCTCGCACATCTGGTCTAGGAGTTCGACGCCGGCGTTTATCCTATCAGGGTAAGATTGTAGGATGGGAAGCGCGTCAAAATCGAACTCCGGCCATTGATCCACGGAGGGAAGATTATCGGCCGCGAAAGTATCGATGTGGGAAGTAGGTCCGCCTGGAAGATGCTTGCCCATTAAGTTATTCCGCCGCCTTCATCGCTTCCTCTGCTTTTACCGCCGACAGAGCTTCCCCGGCGATAATCAATTTTTGGATCTCGCTGGTGCCTTCGTAAATCCGAAGTGCCCGGATTTCGCGGTACAATCTTTCCACAGTAGATCCGACAACGATGCCCATGCCGCCCCAGATCTGCACTGCTTGGTCAATGACTTCTTGGGCCATCTCGGTGGCGTAGAGCTTCGCCATCGCTGCTTCGCGCGTTACGCGGCCGCCCTGTGTATCCTTTGTCCAGGCAGACCGGTAAACGAGCAACGCCGCCGCATCGATCTTCAGTGCCGCGTCGGCAAGCTTCTCTTGTATCAATTGGTAATCTGCAATTGGCTTGCCAAATGAGATACGCCGCCGCGCTTGCGCCAAGGCCTCATCATTGGCGCGGCGCGCGAAACCGAGCGCCGCCGCTCCGACCGTCGAACGGAATACGTCGAGCGACGACATGGCGATTTTGAAACCATCCCCCGGATTGCCGATAAGGTTACTTGCGGGTACTCGGC
>CETM01010584.1_pt1 | contig 21279 bp, 17 predicted proteins | sample 361451 | NCBI WGS metagenome assembly CETM01 (sample SAMEA2622690, study PRJEB7988) | marine metagenome | isolation source: saline water (ENVO:00002010), including
AAACCAAATCAACCTGGATTCAAGCCAAGTTTCACCCAAGTTTCACCCAAGTTTCACCGGCTTCTCTAATTTATCACTTTAGGTGTTTCATCCCTTTCCGTTATCGCAAACCCTGCTTGAATGTACTATCTAAGCAGGATAAATTAGTAGTTTATCCATCAAGCATTGAACCCGCATGGATAACACCAAATAGGTACGAAAACCAAAAATCCACCGAAGCAAAGATCTGGAAAAAACCATGACTGACCAAAATCTGGAACAAAGTGTAGCAGACGCAAAGGCTAGGCTAGACCAGCACACGTATGACACAGTGCAATGGCACTTTCACGAGTCCACCGGGAGCCCATTTTGGTTGCAGAAAAAGGCGGAACTAAATTTTGACCCTCTTTCGGAAGTCAACAACTTTGACGACCTGAAGAAATTTCCTTTGTTTGAAGACGAATGGCTTCGTGGTGGTCCAGTAAACCGCTGGATTCCAAAAGGACTCGAAGGGCAGCCCACCTTTGTATTTGAAACTGGTGGAACCACGGGGATCCCGAAAAGCCGCGTCGTGATTGAAGATCACCGTCTGGATTACGAGATGTTCAGCGAAACGCTTCCGGACCAGTATTTCCCTAAGGGAGCCAATTGGTTGATGCTTGGGCCTTCAGGCCCCCGTCGACTGCGACTCGCCGTTGAACACCTTTGCCAGCATCGTGGCGGGATCTGTTTCTGTATCGACCTCGACCCGCGATGGGTGGTCAAACTGATCAAAAAGGGTTGGATGGAGCATCTGGAAGAATACAAAAAGCATTGTATTGATCAGGCTGTGACCGTCCTTACCGCCGGTCATGACATCAAATGTATGTTTGCCACACCAAAACTGCTCGATCAACTGGCACTCGCTTTAGAAGAACGAGGAACGAGTCTGCCGGAAGTGGGAATTACAGGTATCTTCTCTGGCGGAACCGAATTCACTCCACAATGGACTCGATACTGCGTCGAGGAACTTTTTGGCGGTCCTGCTGAAGAGAGTGGAGTTTACATGACTCCGACTTATGGAAACACACTGATGGGGCTGGCTTGCAGCGAACCTGTCACCAAAGAAAACAAATACAAAATCACTTACCATGCTCCTCAACCTCGAGCAGCCACCGAAGTCGTTTCGTTTGATGACCCTAATGAACTAGTGGGATATGGCGAAACAGGTCGAGTCAAACTAACCACGCTGACAAAAGAGCTGTTCATTCCGGGATTCCTGGAGCGAGATGAAGCAGAACGTGAAGAACCGCACGAAATGTATCCCTGGGATGGCGTTTCGGGTGTAAGACCCTATCACGTCTTTGCCAAAACAACCACCGTCGGCGTTTATTAATCCATCGTCCACTCAGGGGATTCCAATTGCCCCCACCTTTCTCAAAGAGAATCAGAAGGAGACAACCGTGCTTAACATTCCAGTCATTCGCTGGGGCGAAGAATACGAGTCACTTGAAACACAAGAAGTTCTACATCACGCAACGGGTGAAGCCATCGCCAACGTGAGTCAGGCCAACGGTGGTATTATCCAGCGTGACATGCGTAAAGCGCACAAGGCCCGCGAGATCCTCAAAGAATTTTCGATCGAACAACTGATCGAGATGGTCGGTAAAGCCGGAGAGTATTTCGTTAACGGCACACTGAAAATGGGTGACGGGGAACAAACGCCTCAGGATTTTATTGTCCAGCAATCGGCTTCCACAGGGTTGCCGGAACACATGGTGGAACTGGGCATGTCAAAGAATGCCTTTGTTCTCAACAACATGGATCGCATCCTGGATTCACTCACACGCGGCCTGCCACTGGATATCCTCTCGGCAGGTTGGGGAAAAGAAGCGCGTGGTATTCCCGTAAGCTATCAGGTGCAGACGCCAATCCTCGGAGCTGTCCTGCCGTCAAACTCGCCCGGAGTGCACACTCTGTGGCTACCGGTTGTCCCACTCCAAATCGGTCTGGTTCTCAAACCAGGACCGCAGGAACCGTGGACTCCTTACCGTATGTTTGCTGCCTACGAAGCCGCCGGAATTCCACGAGAAGTCTGGTCGCTTTACCCGGGTGGTATCGAAGCCGGAGCGGCCGTGCTGGGTGCTTGTGACCGAGCGATGATCTTTGGTGGTACAGCCACCGTGAATAATTATAAAGGTAATCCCCGAGTTCAGGCACATGGCCCGGGATTCTCCAAGATCCTCATCGCTGATGACTGTGTGGACCGCTGGGAAGAATACATCGACCTGATTGCTGAAAGTATTTACATCAACAGTGGCCGTGGATGCATTAACTGCTCCGGTGTCTGGGCTTCACGCCACACCGAAGAAATCGCTCAGGCTCTGGCGGAACGACTCGGCCCGATCGAAGCATTGCCACCGACCGACCCTGAAGCCGGCTTAGCTGCCTTCACCGTCGAAGGAATGGCGGGGGCAATCTGGGATATGATCGAAACGGATCTAGCCGAAGACGGTGTCACTCACAGTACTGCACCGTTTGGCAGCCGACTGGTTGAAAAAGATTTGTGCGGTTATATCCGCCCGACGATTGTTCACTGTGAAAGCCCGGAAAACGCAATTGCCAAAAAGGAATACATGTTCCCGTTCTCGACCGTTGTTAAATGTCCGGAAGAAAAGATGCTCTCGAGCATCGACGAAACTCTGGTTTGTACAGCGATCACCGAAAAGGAACCTCTGATCAATCAGTTTATGGATGCGACGCATATCGACCGGCTCAATATCGGTCCTATTCCAACCACCAAACTGAACTGGCTGCAACCACACGAAGGTAACATTATTGACTTCCTGTTCCGCAACCGAGCGTTTCAGGTTCCCGATGAGTTGCTTGGTTAGTCCTCCGACTTAAACAAGCCTACCTCAGGTGGTGCCCAAAATAGCTACAGGCCATGTTGGGTTTTTACAAAGAGCCTCCCGACTATGGATTTCTTAGATCTGGATTGTCCCACCAACGTGCTGTTTGGCGCAAATGCGTTTAAACAACTCGGAGACGCCGTAGCTGACTGGAGCTGCCGCCGAGCAATGATTGTCAGTGATCCGGGAATTGTCGCGTTGGGTTATCCCGACGCTGCCGTGGCACTCTTAAATAATCATGGCATTGAAGCACAACTATACACGGGAGTGCATGAAAATCCCTCGTCAGATGATGTCGTCTGCGGAGTCGAAGCCGCCAGCGAGTTTCAGCCTGATCTGCTGATTGGGCTCGGCGGAGGGAGCTCCATGGATTGTGCCAAAGGTGTTAATTTCGTGTACACCAATGGCGGAGTGATTCAGGATTACTGGGGAATTGGTAAAGCCACCAAACCGATGCTTCCAATGGTTGCGATTCCGACGACCGCCGGAACGGGAAGTGAAACTCAGTCCTTCGCTCTAATCTCCGACGCAAACACGCACATCAAAATGGCCTGTGGAGATAAAAAAGCAACCTGCCGCCTGGCAATTCTCGACCCTGTACTCACTGCCACACAACCCGCACGGCTCACAGCACTCACTGGCATCGATGCCATTGCCCATGCGGTCGAAACCATGGTGACTACCAAACGGAATGAAAAGTCACTTGCTTTCAGTCAACAAGCCTGGCAACTGCTAGCTAAAAACTTTCCACTTGTACTCACCAATCCCGGGAATCTGGACGCCCGGGGCGGCATGCAGCTGGGAGCCTGTCTGGCTGGTATCGCGATTGAGAATTCTATGTTGGGAGCAACTCATGCGCTGGCCAATCCACTCACAGCCCACTATGGAATTGTCCATGGGCAAGCCATTGCAACCATGTTACCTCACGTAATTCGCTATAACGCCAGGTCGATGGAAGCGGACTACAGCCGTCTGGCGGCTTTGGCAGCAGAAACCACTCCCTCGCTCGACGCTCATAATTCACAAACACTCGCAACGTTTATCTCTGACCTGGTTCAGCAGGCCGGACTGGCTACCGATCTACAATCGCAGGGTGTTGAGCAAGACATGCTAACGCGATTAGCCGAGGATGCAGACAAACAGTGGACAAAGCAATTTAACCCTCGTACAGTAGAAACTGAGGACTTGTTATCACTCTATCGGCAGGCCTTTTAGATTCTCCGACAGAGCAAAGAACACCGCTCCCGTTTTCCCATGAAAGCATGTATCGACTCATGAGCACCGCATCCATCACACGCCTCAGTTTCGGCATCCTACTTCTGACGGCCTGTACTCTGCTCCTGGCAGATGATAAAGAGACGGCTACGACAGAAAAGAAAATAGATAACTGGGAATACTTCCGCGGAAACTCGCTGAGCCAGGGTGTCGCCCAAAGTATGCTGCCGGAAAAACCTGAACTCCTGTGGGAATTTGAAGTCAAAGAAGGAGCCTTTGAAGTTACGCCGGCCATCGTCGATGGCATCGTCTATGTCGGCGATCTGGATGGAGCTTTGTTTGCCCTCAACCTAAAAGACGGAAAACAAATCTGGAAGACAACGATTGAGAGCGGATTCGTCTCCTCACCTGCCTATCGGGATGGAAAGATCTACCTGGGTGACTATGACGGAGTGTTTTACTGTTTCCGAGCCAAAGACGGTAAACAACTTTGGAAGTATGAAACGGGTGCGGAGGTCAATTCATCCGCTAACTTTTATAAAGACCATGTGCTGGTCGGATCGCAGGACGCTTCGCTCTACTGTCTGGCCGCCAAAGATGGAAGTCTCATTTGGAAACATGAAATAGCAGATCAGATTCGCTGTTCGCCTACGGTGGTCGGAGATCGTACGTTTGTTGCAGGTTGTGATGCCAAACTTCACATCATCGATCTGGTAAAAGGCGAGAAAGTCACCGAAGTCCCACTCGATGGCCCAACCGGATCGACACCTGCAGTTCTCGGAGACAATGTCTATTTTGGGACAGAAGGAGCTTCGGTTTTTTCTATCAATTACAAAAAAGCCGAAGTGGACTGGCAATACACTAATGAAGCCAGCACTCTACCTTATCGAGCAAGTGTGGCGATTCATGATGGGATCGTGATCATTGGTGGGCAAAACAGGTTTGTACAGGCTTTCCAAACCAGCGATGGTAAAGAACTCTGGCAAAAGCAAATCCGCGGGCGCGTTGAAGCGTCCCCGGTTGTGGTGGGCAAGCGAGTCTTTGTAGCAGGTTCCAATGGTCGCCTAACGGCATTTGAAACCAAAACTGGAAAGCAGGTTTGGGAATATGAAGCCGGAGGCGGTTTCACCGGATCTCCGGCAGTTTCTCAGCAACGACTGGTAATCGCCAGTAACGACGGAAAAGTCTATTGCTTCGGAAAAAAATAGGTCGCAGGCGATTGTGATAAGCGATACTTAAAAGGACGCTCTGAATCAATCCAAGGTAACTATCAAGCGTATGGCAGAAACAACTAAAACCGAAGTAGGCAGCTATTTCATTTCTAACTACCCACCGTTTTCGCAATGGGAACGTGATCAGTTAGATGAAGTTAAAACTGCTTTTGCCAATCCCCCGCTCGAAGACACACCTCTTGGCCTGTACCTGCATATTCCCTTCTGCCGTAAACGCTGTAAGTTTTGCTACTTCAAAGTGTTTACCGACAACAAAGCGAAAGATATCGAAAAATACGTCTCGGCATTATCCCGGGAAATTGAACTCGTTTCCAAGCAAGCCATTATGGGTGGACGACCCTTTCGTTTTGTCTACTTTGGAGGTGGAACTCCTTCCTATCTAAGCGGTCGTCAACTCACTAGCCTGGTGGATCGCTTACGTGAAAACATCGATTGGTCGCTGGCCGAAGAAGTCACCTTCGAATGCGAGCCGGGAACGCTACAGGAAAACAAAGTCAAAACGCTGAAAGAACTGGGCGTCACTCGATTAAGTTTAGGGATCGAAAATTTCAGCGATGCAATTCTGGAAGAAAACGGACGGGCTCATTTAACGAAAGAAGTTTACCGGGCCTGGGACTGGATCAAAGCGGCCGATTTCTACAACGTTAATATTGATTTGATCTCAGGAATGGTCGGCGAGACCTGGGAAAACTGGAAAGAGAACATTCGTAAGACGATTGAATTCGATCCGGAAAGTGTCACGATCTATCAAATGGAACTACCGTTCAATACGGTTTACTCCAAAGACATTCTGGGAAATGAAATTGAAACACCCGTGGCCAATTGGGAAACCAAACGAGCCTGGCTGGACTATGCCTACGATGAACTGCAAGCCGCCGGTTACCACATCTCCAGTGCCTACACGATGATTAAAAATCCTGAAAAGGTTAGCTTTAGTTACCGAGACAACCTTTGGTCCGGTTCTGACCTGCTAGCCACAGGAATTGCCAGTTTCGGCCATGCATCAGGAGTGCATTATCAGAATCTTCCCGAGTGGGATGATTATATTGGATCGCTGCTGGACAGAAACGAACTCCCTCTGGGTCGCGCCTTTCGCCCCTCGCAAAATCAACAGTTGATCCGCGAGATGATCCTACAGCTGAAACGTGGATATCTGGATGCCAGCTATTTCCGCAATAAGTACGCAGTCGAGATCACTCAGAAATGGTCCGCTGAATGGCAACAACATATCGATGACGGCATGCTTACGATCGAAGGTGATCGCATCGAATTAACTCGTAAAGGTTTCCTCCACACCGATGCCCTGTTGCCAATCTTCTTCGAACCGGAACATCAGGGGGTCCGTTACACGTAATGGATTCTCTGACTTTCATGATGGGCGAATTCGAAGCCGAATTTCCTGTTGATCGGCGTTATGCCAAGAACCATATGTGGGCTCTAAAGACCGATGCTGGTCACCGATTCGGTTTTAGCGCCTATGCTGTTCGGCTACTACAAGACGTCTACTTTCTAGATTGGTACTTCGATGCTCCGGCTCCTGTTCGTTTCCAACAGGAAATCGGATCGATCGAAAGCAAAAAAGCTGAGAGTTCGTTGTATGCTCCGTTGACCGGAGAGCTGCTTGCGTTTAACCCGGCACTGCTGGCCGACCCGTCCGGGATCAACGTTGATAAATACAGTGAGGGTTGGCTGTTCGATCTGCAGGAATCCGCGGAAAATGAAGAAACGCTGATGACTGCTGAAGAGTATCTGGTGCACCTCAAAAAGGTCTGGAAGATCACTCAGAAAACGATCAAAGGACAGGTTAACAATTAGGCTCCAGACCAGCACTGTCTGACTGTCCAATTGTCTAACTATCTAATTGTCCCGTTTCCACGATTTTTTCGCAGTTTCCATATTTCCCAACAGGCTGAGTCATCAGGCGTTCCGGGCGAGTGTCCACAATTGTATTCCCGGTCAGATTGATCTGACTGGCATCGGTCAACTTCACTCCGTCTTTAATGCTATTAATAATCTGATTACCCGATATGGTAATCCGCTGCGACTTGGTGATCTCCAAAAGTGGGTAGCCGGATTTCTGACCACCTTCCGCTTCATCTTCAAAAGTGCAGCCATTAATAACCACATTTTCGCTGCCGGTCAGCAGTACGCCGCAACCATAGCTGGGCGTGTGACGACGAAACAGGTTCGACCCCACAGTGATCTGGCTACATTCTTCCAACCACAAGTTCCGTTCGGTACACGAATAAATTGTATTACCACTCAGGACCACTCCGTAACATCCGGTCAGGTGCACATTATGTTCCTGACTTCCAATCACGTTTCCGGTAATGGACCAGAGTCCTGGGGGACGGGATTCATCTCGAGCTTCGATTATTCTGATGTTACAGCCAGCAGCGCTATTGGTCGCTTGAATCGTGTTCGAAGCAACAGTCACTTCATTGACACTCGCTCCTTCCGCTGTGGTATCGATATAAATCTCAGCCGTCGGTTCTTCCTCTGCCTTATGAGCACGAAAATTGTTGTATTCAATATCGTTACCAGTGACCTGTAGGTTTCGAATTTCTGAACGTTCAACTCGGATACCTCCCTGCCGGTTGTAGCTGATGTGGTTATCGCTGATATTGATCTGATGGAGGTTGAGCCCATCCAGAAACACTCCCACGCCCGTATTAAAGTAAATATGACAATGAGTGATGATCACGTTCCGGTTTCGTTCCCTTAGATGGATACCGTGACGCACCTCGGTAATCAGCAGATTACGAAAGACCATTTGCATCGTCTTGATACATTCCACACCATCTGCTGCTTCATGACTTCCCGTAATCTTCATATCTGCCAGCACTGGCATCCGTTCGGTGTGTATCACTTCCTCACTGCGTGATCCGGGATCTCCTGTCCCTCCATGAGTCCCAATAAATCGAAAAGCCGGTCCTTCACCATCCATCACAATCGTGGTGGCACCCGCTGCTCCGGTCATTCCAAACGGGCCTGTGGCAGTGAGATCAATTTCAATCGTCTTGGTAATGCGATAAGTACCGGGGGGGATTCGGACATGGCCGTCTCCCTGTTCGATGGCATGAATCAGCGCTTCGGTATCATCCGTCTTGCCATCACCAACTGCACCAAAATACTGAATATTACTCATCGATCTCCACCTGTAAGAAAACACAATCACCGGGTTACGAAAGTCGATTATATACGACTCAGGCAGCCTGCGGTGATTGACTTGGGTTCGGCACAGCCGGAACGAGCAGAACACCGGGCTTCTCTGATGGGAATCAGATTTCAAAGGATGTGATTTAGAGGTCAAACGCGTCGAGGTCATCGATGAGTGCATCCAACGCATCTGCCCCACCTGTTGTATTTACCGGTTGGCGACGATCCATACAGATATTATCAAAATCCGCTTTTTGCTCGTCAGAGTTATCTTCCTTAGGGACGGGAGCACGACCTGCCAGCATCAGTTGTTCATCACGTTCCCGAGCGGCCACGTCCTGAGCATCAGGAGCTCCGAATAACAGGGACAAATCAATCTTGAGCCCACCCGCATCAGAAGGAGCTCCGGCAATCGCAGGCGTTTTATGTTGAGGGAAGACGATCGCATTTTCGGGACAAACCCGGCTACAGGCGGGGCAGCCTTTACGACAATTGTCCGGCTGATCGACCAGGATCGTATCCACTTTATTTACGCCATAAACGCCAAACAAGCAGAAGTCGATACACTCCATACAATTCGTACACCGACTGAAGTCGATTACCGGATACCAACGTCGACGTCCCGGGTCTTCCACCTGAGTGATGCCCGTTTGTCCCAAAACCGGCAACGAGCCTCCGCTTTCGAGTGCGGTATTATTTGCGGGTTCGAGAAATCTTTGCATTGCCTCGGCATTCGCTTTCCCCTGAATCCACTCCAGTAAATCTGACTGAGCGGCAATCCGTAGTACTTCGTCTACAAATTCATTTGGTTCGCTACTGGCTGCAAACTCCAAACTGTAGATTTTACGATTGGGGATTTCGAGTTGAGAAATCACTCGTTCTTTGTCATCTTCGAGTTCGTCTTCAAGCTCATCTTCCAATTCATCGTCTTCCTGAGTCTGGCTCAGCAAGACATCACCGGCGTGCCCATGAATCCCGTTGCGATCCATGATCCAATGACAGGACCTCGTATACAGCCAGGAGATCATGACGAAATCGCCTTCGATTTGACTCAAAGCCTGGTAGCCTTCGCTATCCGGCTTTAAGTCATAGATGTGAGGCATCACGATCACATCCAACTGGTCGTGCTCCGCCAATTGCGTAGCGACAGCCTCTTCCAATCCCCTTTTTTCAGGATTTCGGCTTTGGCCTTTCGAGATGATGACAGGCAGTCGGGGCATGGTTCTCACGGAGTCGAATGATGACAGATTTCGTTACTCTGTATTCTAATCACAAATTCGAGCCTCAGAAACCGAGTAACAGGCCGGAGCCAGGTGTCACAGGCTCGCTGATCGGATTTCAAACGCTATTGGTCTTTCAGCGTCTTACCAAAAGAGAGTCCTAATCCGACATAGACCAGCGTCTGCGGATGCTGTTGTTTCCATTCCCCCCAGGTCGTGCGGACCGATGGTACATTTTTCAATGGAATTCCTTCCTCATCCTGCTCATAACGTTCACCGTCATAAAGGATCCATAAAGTTTCACCACTGAATCCTCCCATACGGATTTCAGCCGTCGTTTCCGCTCGATCAAAGACAGCGATACATTCCGATTTGTCACAGTAGGTAACCGTCAATTTTCTATCGCCCAGATCGTGATGCACAATATGCTGATCCACGTCATTCATACCGTTCAGTAGATAGGCACAGGCTTTGCCACCAACTGCGATCCCGATTACCTCTTCGTCATCGGGAAAAACGACATCCGCCGCCGTGTAGTACTTCGCATCGTAGATTCCAGGCTCATCCATTTCCTCGGGCGGGTTATCAGGCATTAATTCAGCTTCACGGGCTTGTAACTGCGATTCCGTTTCCGGGGGCACCGGTGCTTTGCCATTACCAACGTCGAGCAGCATCCAAATCAATGCTGATACCAGAACCAGGACGCCAATAACAAGCGTCCATCGGTTCTGCCAAATTGTTGGCTGCTCTGATTGCTCGATCGAAGCTTCTTCAGATTCTGGTAAACTAGATTCTTCATTCATCAGACTTTATCCCTGACCACGTTGACTCTCATCCTAATTGAAATATCGAATGACTCAAAAATTCGATTCACTTAAATGTGGTACGGATACGAATTTAAGTGAAAGTATTCCTTCGCAATGACATTCTGGAAAACCTGCCTGAATACCTCGACGATCAAACCCACTCCTCTGCTGGAAAAGATTCGTGTCACTGCCGAAGCGGGATTTGATGCGATTGAATTATGGATCAACGACCTCTACGAACATGTGGGTCGTGGGGGTGAAGTTCGTGATGTTGAGTCGGCGTTACAGGATCATGGATTAACCGTTCCCTGTATGATTGCTTTACGAGGATGGGGAGAAGCGGTTGGCCCGGAATACGGAATTATGCTCGACGAAGCACGCCGGCGGATGGAACTCGCAGCCCGAATTGGTTCACCACTGGTCGTCGCGACGCCTCCTCGGCAGGCCTGCGAGCTATCGCAGTTAACCGATCGCTATGGAGATCTGTTAAGGCTCGGGCGTGAATTCGGAGTGCGGCCGACATTTGAATACATCAGTTTCTTTGAGGGAGCACAGACGCTGGATGTCGCCTGGCAGGTTGTGCAGAACGTCGGCGAAGAGGATGCCACATTGATCGCGGATGCGTTTCATACCTGGAACAGTCATTCCAATGCTCAGCTTCTACAAACAATTCCGGGGCAGCGAATTAGTCACTATCATATCGATGACGGCAATCCAGCATTGCCTCGGTATCAACAAACCGATCCGGATCGAGTAATGATCGGAGAAGGTGTGATTGATTTGGCTGGAGAAATCGAGATGCTTCAGCAAATCGGGTATAACGGTATGATTAGCCTCGAACTTTTTAATCACACATTATGGCAACAAGATCCGCTGGAGGTCGCCCGATTGGGTAAACAGCGACTCGATGCCCTTCTCCAACTCTAAACTGGCCGGGACAGAATTTTTCATCGATGGATAACGTAACACTAGAACTGGGTACTCTCGATTACGTCATTTTTTTTGGCACACTAATCGGTGCCATGCTGGTCGGCATGTGGGCCGGTCGCAAAGAAGACACCTCGGAAGATTATTTCCTGGCCGGTAAAGGACTCCGATGGTTCGGCGTCGCAGGATCTATTTTTGGAAGCAACGTCAGTGCCAACCATATGGTGGGCATGATGGGAGTTGGCTTCAGTATCGGCTTTGCACAGAGCCATTTTGAAATCGGGGCAATCGGTGGGCTGCTGTTTCTTTGCTTTGGTTTCCTGCCCGTTTATCGCAAACTCAACCTCTACACACTGTCAGAATATCTAGGTAAACGATATGACGATCGCAGTCGAGTCTCGTATGCGGTGATCATGATCATCATCATGGCCGGTGTACAAATGATTCCAGCACTCTATATCGGATCTCGAACGATCTGTGAACTGATGGGAGGAGAGGCCATTGTTAGCGAAGAGGTTGCTGAGGTTGCCGAGCCTGAACCGACGTCGCCTTTACCCGATGCCGTTACCGTCGCAGATGAGTTGAAACCGCAACCTTCTATGAAGAAGGTATCCATGCCACACTACACCACCTTTGTCATCGCACTCGGTCTGATCGCCGGAAGCTATACAATTCTGGGGGGTCTCAAAGCGGTGGTATACACGGATATTATTCAGTCTGTACTCATGTTAGTCGTCGGGATTGGGATCGCGATCCTCGTCTTCTCACAGTTCAGTTGGACGGAAATGGTGGCGGCGAATGATGCAGCCGTGGAAGCGGGAGCGTCCAGTCGCATGTCGATTTACCTTCCCACTTATCATCCGCAACTTCCCTGGACAGGCGTACTGACAGGGCTGATGTTTATGCACTGTTTTTATTGGGGAACTAATCAGTTCATCGTGCAGCGGGCCTTGGGCGCTGTCAGTGATAAAGAGGCCCGCGTTGGCATCATTGCGGCCGGTTTTCTGAAATTATTGATCCCCTTTTTCTCCATCGGAACCGGGGTTTGTGCCTACTTCCTACTCGTCCATGAAGCCGGCGTTGACGGAGCTGGAGCCATTTCAAGCATCCCTCCCGATACCATTTTCCCTCGCCTGGTTACCCGTTTCCTTTCGCCCATCGGAATGGGATTGATCGGCCTCGTAGCAGCAGGCGTCATCGGCGCTATCCTGTCGTCGATCGACTCGATGATGAATTCAGCGGCCACCATCTTTTCGGTGGATGTCTGGAAACGTTTTGTAAACCCTGAGTCGTCTGATAAAGAACTGATCGTGGTAGGAAGGATATCCATCTTCGCCCTGATGATTAGTGCCATTTTGATGGCCTTGTTCATCATGGATCCAAACTCGACTGAGAACTTTTTTCTGCAGATCGCGGACTATCAGAACTACCTAACACCGGGATTACTCGTCGCCTTCATTCTGGGAATCTTTTGGAAACGCGGGACGGGAACAGCGGCCTTCATCACTATCATTGCCGGTGTCTTCTTTTCCTGGGTTGTCGTGCAGGTCTACGACTCAGATATGCCACGGCCGCTGTATGACATCGCCATGGAACGCGCGGAGATTAGCAATTTCCACAGCGGGGCGTTTCCCAAATCCTACGGGGATGCCGGGGATATCCACAGTATGACCGTCGAGCAATTCGAGCATTTTATTAAGGAAGATATCCGACCTGCTATCACTCCGATTCAGGAAACATTCGGCCCGACGATTAACTTTTTCCATCGAGTGGTCTTTGTGATCGGGATTTCGGCACTAATCTATGTCGTGGTTAGCCTGATGGGACAGCCCCATCCGGAAAAATCTCAACTCACCTGGACTGCCTTAGGTGGACATACCACCGCTCGCTTAAAACAACTCGGTTTATTATTTCTTAGTTCCGTTGCACTCTACATCCTGCTGGCCGTGTGGACGTACAGTGGAGGGATCTCGCCAACTAGTGCGGCAATTGTAGCATTGCTGATTACAATCGCGATCTATTTGAGGGAAGCGAACAAAAAATACTTAGCAGAAGAATCCGAGCTAACAAGATTCCAGTATTTCATGGGAAGCGATCTGGTCTATGCCGGCGTCCTGGCGGGTCTGGCCATGTTTATGATGTTTTACTTTTTTTAATTAAATAAGTGTTCTAGGAGATTCCTTCTATGCTCGATCGTCGCGATACACTCAAAGCGTTAGCCGCAGCACCTGTTTTTGCCTCGCTGGATACATTGCAAGGCTGGGGCGCGGAATATGAGGCTCGGGAAAACAAACGTCCGCGAGTCGCTGTAATTTATACGTCCTTTACGTATCGCAGTCATGCGCATGTAATCCTGGAGAATTTTCTACAGCCTTATCTGTTCTGTGGTGAAGTCACGGATCCCGGCGTGGATGTGGTTAGCTTCTATCGGGATCAAACTCCCAAGGGGGATATGACCGACGAAGTTGCACAGAAATATGGAATTCCTGTTTTCAAAACCATTCGGGAGGCGCTCTGTGTCGGCGGGAAAGAGCTCAACGTGGACGCTGTTCTCTCGATTGGCGAACATGGCAGTTATCCTCGCAACGACCTGGGGCAGGTCATGTATCCGCGGAAACGATTCTTTGATGAGATCGTCGCGGTCATGAAAGCAGCCGACCGCTACGTTCCTATTTTTAATGATAAGCATCTGAGTTACCGCTATGACTGGGCTCAGGAAATGATGGAAACTGCGAACCAGCACGGAATACCCTTTCTGGCTGGCAGCAGTGTTCCGCTGGCCGAGCGTCAGCCAGCCATTGAAATTCGCAAAGGCGCTAAAATTGTAGAAGCGGTTTCGATCCATGGCGGACCGGTCGAGTCCTATGACTTTCACGCATTGGAAGTTCTGCAGTCGATGGTCGAACAGCGTCGGGGAGGCGAGACGGGAGTTAAACGAATTACCTTTTATGAAGGTGAGCAGATCTATCAGGCTGCCAAAGCCGGTATCTTTGACTGGGAACTGGTCGATGCGGCGATGATGGCGGAATTCGGACATCCCATCGAAAAACTCGGGGAAGTCAAAGAGGAGGAACTGATTACACCCCATGCGATCGTACTTGATTACGTCGACGGATTTAAAGCGACGGTTCTGCGCGCGGGACGAAGCAGCACGCGTTGGAATTTTGCCTGCCGACTCAAAGGTCAAAAAACTCCTCTGGCAACCAGATTCTATGTCGGGCCCTGGAGGAATAGAAACTTATTCAAAGCGCTGTCACATGCCATTCAGGTCCACTTTCGAACCGGCAAGCCACCCTACCCGGTTGAAAGAACTCTTTTTGTGTCCGGGATTTTAAACGCGGCAATGCGGGCGCGACAGGCAACGGGACATCCGATTCATACGAACGAGCTGCATTTCAAATATCAGGCCAATGACTTCGCACGCGTTCGCGAGAATGGTGATTCCTGGAAGATCATCACCGAAGATGTTCCGGAGCCCGAGCGATTTGATAACGGCACGCCTTCCAAAAGGTGAATAACGCGCGATGTCTGAAAAAACGTTGAACTGGTCAATTCTGGGATTAGGTCGCTTCGGCAAAGTCCATGCGCAAACGCTCCAGAGCCTTCCCGGCATCCGGCTTCACTCGGCATGTAATCGAAATCAGGCAGTCCTCGAACAGCACTCGGCTGACCTCGGCATCACTAACACTACGAATTCAGCTGCCGAGATATTGGCCGATGATGCGGTCGATATTATCTCCATCGTTACTCATTGGCAGGATCATCATCAACTCACACTAGCTGCATTGCAGGCCGGCAAACATGTCTTTCTGGAAAAGCCGATAGCTGCCACCGCAAGCCAGGCCCAAGAGCTTGTCGCAGCGGCCGGTGAGGCTTCGGGACTGTTGATGGTGGGGCATATCTGTCGTTTCGACCCTCGGTATAGTCTGGCACGGGATGCGATCCTGGCTGGCGAAATTGGGGACGTAACGACCATTCATGCAAAACGCAATTTGCCGGTCGCACCGGCCAATATTCGACTCGGTAAAATTCCTCCGCTAGTCGGTGACGGTATCCATGACCTTGATCTGGCTATGTGGATGCTGCAGCGAAAGCCCAACTCTGTCATTGCAAAGAATGTGAAGATCCACGACTTCACGTATCCGGATGCAGGCTGGGCGATGTTCGACTTCACTGACACTAGCCACAGCCACGAAACGCTCGTGGTCATCGAAACGCACTGGGGGCTACCGGAATCGACTGAAACTGTGATCGATGCGCGGATGGAGATAATTGGTACTGCCGGTAAGATCGTTATTGATTGCAGCCAAACAGGATTACATCTGGAAACCGGACGCTCTCATTACGTGGATACCTATTACTGGCCCGCTCGTGAAAATCAATCTTCCGTCACACTCCCCGGATTTGGCATTTTACGACGGGAATTAGAGCACTTCGGCAATTGTGTACGTCAGAATCAACAACCAACCGTCGTGACTGTTCAGGAGGCAGCAGACGCTCTGCAAATGATCTTATTGGCACAGGAATCAGCTGATAATCAGACTCAGATTACGATTTCCTGAATCCTGAGTCGTACAGGCGGGTAGGTAGTTTTGGGACTTTGCCTCATCTGCCTATTGATAAAACGCTTATTTGCCGACAAATTGAATGGGTACCTCTTCGTTTTCAGGTCGGGAAGTTATGTCACATCGTTTGTATATTGAAACCGTCGGTTGCCAGATGAATATGCTGGACAGTGAAATGGTCGTAGCCGACCTGCGCAAACGCGGCTACGAACTGACGTCGGATGTCAAAGCGGCTGACACCATTCTCTATAACACCTGCAGCGTGCGGGCCCATGCTGAAGACAAAGTCTACAGTGCTTTGGGCACGCTCAAATTGATGAAGAAACGCAACCCTGAAAAGATCATTGGCGTGATGGGGTGCATGGCTCAGAAAGACCAACAGATCATTTTCAATCGGGCACCGTATGTCGACTTTATTGTGGGCCCGGGACAGCTCCAGCAGGTACCGGATCTGATTGATTGCGCGCGCCAGGGCGAAGAACAACAGATGGCCGTCGGTCTTGGAAGACGAGACGGAAGCAATGACGAAATCAAACGGACGCACGAGACGTTTGACCCGCTGCGTGACCCGACGATGCGGCCGACTCCCTATCAGGCCTACCTCCGCATCCAAATCGGTTGTGACAAGTTTTGTACTTACTGTGTCGTCCCTAATACTCGAGGTCCGGAACAAGGGCGTGATCCTCAGCAAATCGTTGAAGAGGCCAAAGTGTTAGCCGAACAGGGCTGTCTGGAAATCACACTGCTTGGACAAACTGTAAACAGCTACAGTCACACAGATGCGGATGGAAATCGCACACGCATGTCCGACCTATTGAAGCTACTGCATGAAGTGGACGGTATTAAACGGATCAAGTTTGTCACCAATTACCCTCGTGATATGAAGAAGGAATTGCTGGAAACGATCCGGGATCTACCCAAAGTTTCACCTTACCTGCATGTCCCGCTACAACATGGCAGTAACGAAATGCTCAAGCGGATGCGGCGTGGGTATACGGTCGAACAATATCGCGAAATGATGTATTTGATTTGGGATACGCTGCCCAATGCCTCTGTTTCCAGTGACTTCATCGTCGGGTTCTGTGGTGAAACGGACGACGAGTTTCAAACCTGTGTCGATTCGGTGCGTGAATTCCGATTCAAGAACAGTTTCATATTCAAGTACAGCGAACGTGAAGGTACGAAGGCCGCCGGCATGCTGATTGACGATGTGCCTTACAAAGTAAAGCAGGAACGCAATAACGAACTGTTAGCCGTGCAGAATGAAATCAGTGAAGCGGAGAATATTAAGTTCATTGGGCATGCTGTGGATGTCCTGGTTGAAGGCCCCAGTAAAAAAGCCGATAAGTTAGAACAGGATGGCCCGTTGAAACAGATGGTCGGTCGTACGCATTGCGATCGCATCGTTGTCTTTGACGGCAACGAACGACAAGCCGGCCAGATCCTGCCCGTGTCGATCTATGAAACCACTCCTTTTACACTCTTCGGAGCTATGGTTACTCAGGAAACCGGTCCGGAAGTCTACGCTCTATAAGCTCTCAGCGGAGAACAGGCCATGGCCCGAGTGGTTTTAGCAATGTCTGGCGGTGTCGATAGCAGTGTTGCAGCGCACCTCCTGCTTGAACAGGGCCACGACGTCGTCGGCGTCTTCATGCGTCACGGGGAAGAGTCCGCAGCAGCATGTGATCTTGAGAGTGGTGAAACGAATCCCTTACTGCCACTACTGCAGAATCGGGCGGATCACAAACAGGGATGCTGCAGTGCCTCGGATGCCGAAGATGCCAGAAAAGTGGCCGATCGCCTTTCGATTCCCTTCTATGCTTTAAATCTGCAAAAGGATTTCAGTAGGATCATTGACTACTTTGTGGATGAATACACGATTGGACGCACTCCTAATCCCTGTGTGATGTGTAACAACTGGATCAAGTTCGGGCGTCTTTTTGATTATGCCGACAGTGTGGGAGCGGAATATGTAGCGACCGGACATTATGCCCAACTGGTCAAAGACGAACAACAGCGTATCCGTCTTGCTCGTGGAAGCGACGGGACCAAAGATCAGGCCTATGTGTTATTTGGAATCGAAAAACGATTTCTCAGTCGCATGTTACTGCCGGTCGGCGGATTTCCAAAAACCGAAATCCGAGCGATGGCCGCTCAGGTCGGCATGCGTGTCGCAGATAAAAAAGACTCGCAGGAGATCTGTTTTGTCACTTCAGAACACCACGGCGACTTTGTCCGGCAACGTCGCGAATCGATCGATCTTTCCGGTGAAATCGTAACGACCGATGGGCAAGTCGTGGGACAACATGTTGGAATCGAAAACTACACGATCGGTCAGCGTAAAGGACTTGGCGTGGCGTTAGGCACACCACATTACGTTGTCCGGATTGATCGTGAGTCACGTCAGGTTGTGCTTGGTTCGCACGAGCAACTCGGGCGTTCTTCTCTGGAAGCCGACCGTCTCAATTGGTTGCTCTCTCCTGAACCCGATCGTCCATTTCGCTGTCAGGCCCAAATTCGTTACAACAGTGCTCCTCAACAGGCCACGGCGACGATTTGCCGGGAAGGAGACGAGTCCCTATTACAGGTGGAATTTGACCAGCCCGTGCATGGGATTGCTCCCGGGCAGGCGGTCGTATGTTACGAAGGTGATATGGTCATCGGGGGCGGCTGGATTCGCTGACCCGTCATTGCCGACTCGGGGACTTATCGCGCATAATCTAACGTGAACAGGCTATTGCTTTTTATTTTTTTCAAAACAACACGATGCTTTCAGAATTAAAAGACCGCGCAGAATCGATCCAGCAAAAACTACTCCAACTCGGAGACAGTCTTTGACTATGCTGCGAAATCTGAAAATATCAAGGCGATAGAATCGCAAATGGCCGCTGCTAACTTTTGGGATAACCAGGAGTCCGCTCAGGCAGCCGTAGCCAATCTCAAATCACTCAAGGCAATCACCACTCCACTGAATGACCTTACCTCGGCTGCCGAAGACCTCACTGTCCTGTTGGAAATGTGTCAGGAAGATCCTGAGATGGAGGAGGAAGTCACCGGGGAAATCTGTCGTCTGGAAGCACTTTGTGAAGAGCTTGAACTGAAATCGATGCTCAATGGACAACACGACAGTGCTGGAGCCATGATGACCATTTATGCTCGGGACGGTGGGACCGATGCCAATGACTGGGCCGAAATGCTGCTGCGTATGTACCTGCAGTGGGCCGGTCAGCATGACTATTCAGTGTCTCTGCTTGATCGCAGCGATAACGATGTGGCCGGAATTAACAGTGCCACCATTTGTGTCCGTGGGTCGATGGCTTACGGATACTTAAAAGGCGAGACGGGAATCCATCGCTTGGTAAGAATCAGTCCGTTCAATTCGGAAGGGAAACGACAGACAAGCTTTGCAGCGATCGATGTTGCTCCCGAGATTTCCGATGATGTGGAAGTAGAAATTGACGAAAAGGACGTACGCGAAGACACATATCGAGCCAGTGGTGCCGGCGGACAGCACGTCAATAAAACGGACAGCGCCGTGCGGCTGACCCACGAACCGACTGGCATTGTCGTACAGTGTCAGAATGAACGGAGTCAGCATAAGAACCGCGCTTCGGCCTACAAGATGTTGCGCGCTCGTTTGGCTCGAGTGGAAGAAGAAAAGCGGGAAGCCGAACAAGCTCAGAAATATAAAGATAAGGCCCGAGTGGGATTTGGCTCTCAGATTCGCAACTACTTTTTGCATCCTGACCAAAGAGTTAAAGATGCCCGCACAGGGTACTCCGAAGGCAATTTCCATTCTGTGTTGGATGGAAATATTCAGGGATTTCTGGAGAGTTTTCTGCGTTGGCGCATTGGACAGGATTAGAATACACTTCCCTTTGATAAGAATCACTCATTCACAGTTAGAAGGTGCCCCGAGTGTCTGAATTACAGCATATCGAATCGATTGGTACTGATGCGACAGGTCTGCGAGCGTCTATGGAATGGCGTAACGACCGGTTCGTTCATGTCATCGACTGGTTTGCCGGGGAACAGGCTTTCCGTCTGCTCGAAAGCGTGGAAGGCTCAGATGAAGAACCCTGGCCTCCCAGTCCGGCGTTGCAGCAGTTATCTGTCGAGCAACGTACACAAAGCCGTCAGGTTGGCCTGATGGTCGGCATGGCAGGTAATAGTCACTGGTCGATGAGTATCGAAAACGATAACGCCGAACGATCGTTGGTTTTTGATGTGGCCTGTCGAGTCGCGGATGAAAAGGCTGGATCGCTGGGCACGACCTACCGCAGTACGGTTCCGGTAACGATCGTCGATCATGTGCAAAAAATAGCAGAATTATCGATTGCCGGTCGAACCTGCCGTATCAAAATCGAATCCACTGGCCGGGGTGAATTGGATCATCTGGAAATTGACGGAAACCTGATCAAAATCAGCCCTACAGAAATGCCACCTAGCTGGCCGGCAACCGTACGGTGGAAATACCGCCTGTTTGGTTAAACACTCAATCCAAATCCATCGATTTGTCCCCCTTGAAAAACAAGGAAACTACGATGAAAATTGGATGCATCAGCGTGATGAATCACCCATTAGAAAACGGAAACAACCATGGTCTTCGAACACATTGAAAACCTTAAACGAGTTTACACTGACCAACTTGTCGTCGTCGACGATAACCGCCCTGAACTGGGACGATTCCAGGGACTTACCGGTACGGTAAAGACCGTGAATATGAGCGGCCGAGCTCTGGTTGAATTTAATGGCAACAACAATATCGGCTGGTACGATATCGACGTTGACTTTCTCAAACTCATGGATGAACCTGTTCTCGAGACCGAAACCGTGTCGACGCATGTTCCCCCCGCTGAAGAAAATGCTGCTCCTGCTGCCGCAGAACCGGAAGCTGCACCGGCGCCCGAACCAAAGGCTAAAGCCCCAAAAACTCCAGCTCCCAAACCAGCTGCGGCCCCGGCTAACACGGAAGGCATGAGCATTGCAGATATGATGGCAGCAGCTCAGGCTGCGGATGGAGCTAAAGCAGAACCTGAAGCAGCTGCTGAACCTGCTCCGGCTGCTGCACCTATCGACAAAGAAAACATGAGTATCGAGCAGATGCTTGCCGCGTCTCAAGCTAAGGACGGTGGCGACGCACCTGCTCCGGCAGCTGAACCTGAAGCAGCTCCTGCACCTGCTCCGGCTACAGCACCTATCGACAAAGAAAACATGAGTATCGAGCAGATGCTTGCGGCGTCTCGAGCTAAGGACGGTGGCGACGCTCCTGCGGCTGAGCCTGA
>CETM01040615.1_pt1 | contig 21253 bp, 11 predicted proteins | sample 361451 | NCBI WGS metagenome assembly CETM01 (sample SAMEA2622690, study PRJEB7988) | marine metagenome | isolation source: saline water (ENVO:00002010), including
TTTTATCCGTCCGCTGCACTCGGAGACAGTCTTAAGATCGGCTTGTCGCTGATCGCCTTTGCGTTGATGACGCCGATCGTCATAAAAGTCTTCATCCCTGTTTATTCGCGACTCAAGGTTGAAACAGCTTATGAGTATTTAGAGAAACGTTACGACGTCTCTGTTCGTTCGGTCGCCTCAGGACTCTTCATCTTCCTGCGAATCGGCTGGATGGCTTCGGCAACCTATGCCGCATCAGTCGTTGTCCGTCAGGTATCCGGAATCGACGAAACCGTAATCATCATCGGACTTGGAATTATCTCGATCGGCTATACCATGCTCGGAGGCTTACGAGCTGTAATGTGGACCGATGTCATCCAGTTCTTTATCTTTGCTCTTACCATCCTTGCCGCGTTAGTTCTGATTCTAAGTAAGTCCAACGCCACCGTCGGTGAAATCCTTTCAAACTATTTCGACGGTAGATCCGGCACGATTGTTGATTTTGAATTGTCGATGACGCTCAAGTATGGAAGCTGGGCAATTCTTTTTGGCGTGCTTTTAGAATCCGTTTCTGCCTTTGGAGTGGATCAGGTTGCTGTGCAGCGTTATCTGGCGGGAAGCGATGAAGCGAATATTAAACAGGGAGCCTGGCTCAATCTTGCAGGCATGTGGATTGTGATCCCCGGCTTATTGGCGATTGGCGTCGGCTTATACACATACTACGGAAACAATCCGCTGGAATTGTCTAGCGTGGTTGAATCCCCGGACGCGATTGAAAAACTGGAAGTAATTTCTCAACCAACCGTCGAACAAATCGTAACAGCAGAGCCGAAAGTGGCTGATCGAGCGATGCCCGAATTCGTTCGGGTACATTTCCCTCCGGGGCTTGCCGGGCTTTTTCTGGCAGCACTGATGGCAGCCATTATGTCGAGTATTGATTCCGGGATCCACTCAGTCACCACAGCGATTGTCGTTGATTTTCGTGATCGTTTGCTGCCTGCCTGGAAGCCTGAAAGTGAACAACGTGAGTTGTTTTACATTCGCATCATTTTGGTAATTGTAGGTGCTATCGCAGTGGGACTGGCCTGCATCGTCGGGAACATGGGAGACGTGTTTGATATCGGTAAGAAACTTACCGCCGCCTTTGGTGGGCCACTTTTAGCCGTCTTCCTGTTGGCACTTTTCGATAAAAGATCCAATGGAATCGGCGTGTTAATTAGTGCACTTCTAGCCACTGCCGGAACCCTTGTGCTGATGTACACTCAGGATTGGTTTTCCGTGTGGTACTGGCCAATCGGATTTGGGTGGGCGTTAATTTTCGGCTGGGGAATTTCCAGATGCTTCCCCCACGTGCCTACGAAATACACTTACATGCAGATAGTTACGCCTTCTAAACAGGAAAGAGAAAATGAAGTTTCAGGACATGACAGCCTTTGAGCTGAAAGAAGTCAATCGCGAGAACGTGTTAGTTGTGTTGCCGATTGCTGCTGTTGAACAGCATGGTCCGCACATGCCGACTGGGACGGATAATTATCTCTGCACTGGAGTCGCTGAGGCGGTGGAAAGTGTGTTACCTGAGAAAGCCTTACTTGCACCTACGCAATGGCTTGGTGCAAGTGCCCATCATCTGAGACTGGGAGCCACTTTGGACTCACCCCTGGAAACCTATATTGAAACGTTGATGGGGATGGTGCGAAGTGTTCTTAATGATGGATTTCGCCGCGTGCTTTTGCTTAACGGGCATGGTGGCAATATTGATCCAATGCGTGTGGCCTTACGTCGCTTGCAAAACGATTATGTAGATCGATTGCTAACCGCTTCGTGCTACTGGGATGTTGCTGCAGACGTCATTACAAACACACTCGAAGGTGATCACAAATTCGTTGGACATGCGTGCGAGTTTGAGACCTCGATGCTCATGCATTTACAGCCACAACTCGTAAAAACAGAGTTCTTAAAAGACGCCGGGGAACTCATTACAGATAATCTGGGCGGAGTGTATATCAGCCGCGATTTGAGACAGCGAACGGCGGAAGGTTGTACAGGACGCCCCGATCTGGCAAACCCAGCCAAAGGGGAGGCACTTTTCAAGGGGATTGTCGAAGCTTTAACCCGGACAGTAGACGATTTGCTTCAGCAACCAGTTGGATTGGAATATACGGATCATCTTCAATAGGTCGCCCGGCGAGCCTGTGATACCTGAGCAATAATCTATTTTCTGAGTGACAGAGTGATAGAACGTAAATCTAATAGAAATCCATTGATGGCACCTTTGGACGAAAACGTTAGTTGGTGCGTTCCTGCAGGTAACGTGACCGTACCAATGACTCTTTGGTGGTAATCATCCCAAGAATCCGTTGGCCCAATACGACCAACGAATCCGGAGTCACCTGCCGTGAGTTCAAATTCGTTTCCGGCGATGTCTGCCGGCGCTGCCCAATCCAGCGTCACTTCATATTGTCCGGCTGATTTCACTTCGACCGTCCAAACAGCCCGGTCATTTTCGCTTCCCCAGAATCCAATGTTCTTATAACCATTTTCATATACGGCCGTATCTCCATAGATCGCTGCCTGGCTAGCCGACAGCAGGAATTTTCCTTCGGAAGGCGCGACGGTTACCGGTTGATTCCCCGTAAAAGATTTCGGAGGAGTTTGATTAGCCTGAATGAATGCGATCACATCGGACATAGCCTCCGGAGTAAGAAATTTCTCCAGGCCAACCGGCATCATCGATAGCCCCGTTCTTCGTAATCCGTCCTCCTCAATGTTTTTCCGGAGGATCGTTGTAGTCTCTCCTTTGGCACCACTTACTGTCAGACTGCTAGCGGTCTCTTCTGTAATCAGTCCCGTAATTATAAGACCCTCGGTCGTTAATACCGAATAATTGCGGTATTTGTCTTCCACCGCTTTGTTGGGATCCAGAATGTGCGTTGTTAGAAACTCCGTTGATTTGTTTTTGAGACCATGCAGGTTTGGGCCAACAGCAGTCCCGATATTGTTGAGATGATGGCATGCTCCACAGGTCTTTGAAAAGAATTTGCCACCTCGATTTGAATCTCCGTTGTCTTTGCTGGTGACGGTTAAATACGCTCTGATGATTTCGGCGCGTTCAGAATTACTGGTCATGCCAAATAATTTGATGGCTGGTAAGCGAATGGATTCTCTGGCATGCGTCGTTAAAATCTGTCGGTGCGTTGCATTGAAATCTGTGACAGGAATCCGCTTGGTTGAGTGAGCCTGTAATAACAGTTCGGCAGAATGAACTTGTTGAATCAGAGTGGAAATCAGGCGGTCCCGAGCCAGTGGATCGATTCGTTGCCAGTCGTTGATGAGCTTCTTTGTTAGCAGAGTGGAACCATTGGTAGCGATAAATGAGAGCGCTGCGTTTTGTAATGCAATGGGTGATTGCGTGGTCAGATTAGAGGTTAACAGGCTACTATCCACAGAGAGTGACGCTGTCAAAATAAATTCGAGCGCTGTGGTTCTCAGAACCTCACTGCTTGTCTCCTGTTGAATCACGGCATGTGCTTTGTTGATAAACTGCTTCAACAAAGCCTGATCGGCATCAGACAACAATAAGTTATTGAGGCTTGAATCCTGATCTCTAAGCCGATTCGCGATCGTATTTAAAGCTGAATATTGCCATAGGTGCGGTTGTTCTGCCTGAATACTGATTAACTCCAACACAAGCGGTTTAAGTTCATCTGTGTTGCTGGAAGCAAGGGAGGTTGTCAGCAGGTCACGCACGATTGCTGCATTTGGTTCCTGTTCCGATAACGCCTGATATTCCGTGAGGACATGAATGGCATGAGAACTCACGGAACTGTGGACTGCAGCGACAATGTACGTATTGTTGACATCGCGTGTTAAAATCAGGGCCAGGTGTTTGGCTGTATCCCGTTGGGGGAATTCGCCTAGCGAATAGGCAAGTTGAAGTAACACGTGAGGGGATTCTTCTGTGGTTGCAAGAGTTCCCAGTGCCTGAAGGATTCGGTCAGAATCGTTCGATGTAGCATGCATTTCAGAGAAACCAACGGCCAGTCGCCTCACCTGAGGGTGACTGTCTTTCAGACCAATCAGAATCATTCCGGTTGTTAATTCATTACGTCCCTCCAGAGCACTTAGTGCATGCAAACGTGCCAGCGGGTTCACATGCTGCATGACGACCGATTCCAATTGCTGCTGCACCTGAGGGTCAGCGGGATGCCAAACCAGCTGTTTGTGAGCATAGTCGCGGACCCAGCCATTAGGGCTGAATAGGTCTCGAACAAATTCACCAGCTGTATCCGTTTCTGAAAAACGGTAGGGCCGAAGCGGAGTCGACTCGGGAACGATTCTGTATATCCGTCCTTTATCCGATCCTTCGCGTAGGTCGAGTTCACGTTCGGTCTGATCATTGATCCACTCAGGATGTTCAATCACGATGCGATAGATGTCCGCAAAGTAGATCGCTCCGTCAGGCCCTGTGCGAATGGTCGTTGGCCGGAACCAACTGTCGCTACTGCGAAGGAATTCCCGACTTTGCTCTGTCTCCGGTTTGGTAGACGTCATTCTTAAACCATCAAATTCGATTTGCCGTCGATGGATCAAATTGTGTACCGGCTCGCTCACTAGCATCGAAGCATCCAGCCCATTGGCTAACAGAGAATCGCGATACATCATAGTGCTGCAGGCAGAGGTAAACCGGCTCGGTTGCCCCGGTTCAGGTGAGCGATATCCTTCCCAATGACTTACGATTCGACTAATGGGATACAGCGGAGAATTCTGAAGAGTCGCCACGGCATGTCGTCCGGATGGTGGAGCGAGATGTGGATTGCGAGCGTGATATCTGTCGGTAAGGATGTACTGAAACATCGGATTAGAGTTGTTGGCCCCCCACCAGTTCCCCCAGTTGTCTCGATTGCGTCCGTGCTGCGTCTTACCAGCCAGAGCAATGAGATTGCCCGAATCAGGATGGATTCTTAGATCACGTCCGGCAATGTTGATGGAGTCTCCGGTTTTAGCGGACTGCACCACGCCATCACTATCACCGTTGGCAAGATAGATCCAATTGTCCAGTCCCCAGCGTAAACCGTTGACTCGATGCTGTTGATTTCCCTCTCGAAATCCGGAATACAGAATTTCTCTGATATCTGCTGTTCCGTCTCCGTTTGAATCTTCGAAATACCAAATGTTCGGTGCCGCAGTAACCAGAATTCCGTCCTTCCAGGTCATTACGTCGGATGGAAATCCGAGTTGTTCAACAAATAGGTTGGATTTGTCATATTTTCCGTCGCCGTTGGTGTCTTCAAGGAACCGTACACGTCCGCCGGGTTTCCCCCGATCGTCCAGTCCCAGCGGATAATCGGCCATTTCGACAACCCATAAACGGCCGTCGGTACCCCAGTCAAAAGCGACAGGGTCCATGACGAGCGGTTCGGCCGCAACCAGTTCCACTTTTAAACCGGGAATGGTTTCAATACTTTTTCGGGACTCGTCAGGGGATTTTGGGAGTGGTGGGATATTCTCCAATAACTGATCAAAGCTTCGGCGGTCGACCAGAGCCGGCAGGTTTTGCGTAAACTCATTTTGAACCCACAGGTAATCGCGACTAAACCATGCTCCGTTATTCGTGCCACCCAACGCAATGATGGGAACCTCTGTATCGTCAGGTCGAATTCCCTGCATGACTTCAATGGTCCAGCCAGACTTCTTTTCGTCAAACAGATAGAGGCTATAGCCCTGACTATTTGATTGGAGGATGTCGTCAAATCCGTCGTGATTAAAATCGACAAATCGCAATCCGTTGTCCATTCCACTCGTATTTACCATGTGCACTCCGTCGGGAAGCGAACTATTAGTTTGATTCCATTTACTACCATTCCATTCATAGACTTTTCCGTCATTTGCCAGTAGTTCGGAAGTGCCGTTGTTGTCGATATCTCTAAATCGCAAACCACGATCAACGCCATTTTCACTGGTCTTGAGCTCGCTAATACCTCGAGTAAGGTTGGCTGAACGCACCCAATCCCGGTTTGAGTAGCTCCAAACTTCATTCGCTTTGTCGTCATGGATACGAAGGCTGGTTTGCGTCGCCTTGTTCGTAATAAAAAACTGAGCAAAGCTGTTGGTGAGTCGAAGGTCGTGTTCTGTCGTGTGCCACTGCTTCTGATCCGGCAGATACGTCCTGGTAATCTGAAGATCATCGTTCCCAATCAGTACATCCATCAAGCCGTCGTCATTCAAGTCAAGTAGCCGTACGCCGTTGTCATTGGCATCAGCTTTACGGAGCGACGAACCGGCGAGAAGATTCTTGTTAATTCGTTCAAGACAATCCTTAAAAGTAAGAAACTTAACTCGTTTTCCGTATTTAGAATGAGCGTGGTTAATGAGTTCGACAATTTGATCATTACGAATCCAACCATGAGGATGGAAAACAAGGGGAAAGATGCCTTTCTTGATGACCGTGGCATCTAGGGCCAACTTCATATCCCTGACCGTATCTGGGTTGTTTGATCGCTGTACGTTTTGTGCTTCCCAGTCACTTGGGACAACACACGGGAATTGCCAGCAGGTGCCAGCCTGGATGAAAGGGTATGGATAGTTTTCGATTGTATTCACGAAAGAGTCGAAAGGGAGATAGTGTTTGAAACGCGATTCGCCATTTTCGTTCAGTGTGATGGCATCCGGTAACTCAGGATCGTCTGCTGTAAAGACATTGAACACAGAGGAATCAATGGAGAGATAGTTTCCAGCTTCAGTCTGCTTGCCAAATATCTCATACCAAAACCTTGGGCTAGGCGAATTAATGGAATCGCAGCATGGCATCCGAAAGGCGACGGCCTGACTATTGGGAATCGATGCCATGAGGTCCACACAGCGATCATAAGTACTCTTAGCCCGAGCAAAATCACCGCCGTTTAAACAGGGGCAGGGGTGGTCGATCGTGTGGACTTCAAGACTCAGCCCTTGCTTGATCCATGCCTGTAACTGAGGATCTTGTGGATTGACCGAGTTCGTGAAGATGCTAACAGGCGATCGGCCTTCAATCTCCATTAATCGATCGAGAATAGGTCGCAAATATCGCTCGTAATGAGCAGGGTCACGCATGTCATCGATGGAGAGTATGACGACAGCGTCAACGTTCTCCTCGCCAACCCATTGAGGCGTAATCAGCCGGGGGAACTCTGTGCCGACATAGTACGGATTGCGATCAGTCAAATAGGTATAACGGTTCGCATCCGGTTCGGCAGCTGGGATAGATAGACATGGACTAATCAGAGCGAGAACAAGCAGCAGGTTTCGGGATGTGTTTTTCATCCCACTATTTTACAGCTTGTACAGGACTGCACTCAAATGGATCCCCGTCAAAAACAATCGGTTACAACGATCTCTTAGGCGAGGATGTCGTGTAGAACTTCTCCGGCGACATCGGTGAGCCGGAAGTCACGTCCATTAAATCGATAGGTTAACGCTTCATGATCCAATCCCATTTGGTGCAGAATCGTTGCATGAATGTCGTGTGCTGTTACGCGTTGCTCTACTGATTTATAGCCAAACTCATCGGTGGCACCATATTGAGCACCGCCTTTGAATCCACCACCGGCAAACCAGGTGGTAAAAGCATTAGGATTGTGATCCCGGCCAGCTGAGCCCTGAGAGTCTGAAGTCCTGCCGAATTCCCCACCGTAGATGACGATCGTATCTTCAAGCAGGCCTCGTTGCTTAAGGTCCGTTAATAATGCTCCGGTCGGTTGGTCGACTGTCGAAGCACAGGTACCATGATTCAATTTGATATCCGAATGGCCATCCCAGGGGACATCACCGACGCCGCCGCCGGGTGTTTTGGGTACGGAAGCAAAAACCTGAACAAAACGGACTCCACGTTCGATCAGCCGTCTGGCCAGGAGGCATTGGCGGCCGTAATCTTTCGATTCGTCCCGGTTCAATCCGTACATCTCGTGGATGTATTCCGGTTCCTGAGCGATATCAAAAGCCTCGGGAGCAGCGCTTTGCATTCGGTAAGCTAACTCAAACGACTCGAGCCGCGCATTGAGATCGCGATCGAATGGTCGTTTTTCAGCATGCTTTCGATTGGCATTATTTAAGGCATCGAGCAGCGAACGCTGCTGTTTGCCTGCCAGGTCTTTTAGTTGTTCGAGATTGTCGATTGGTTTTGCGGCACGAGGGTCGAGCGACGTAGCCTGATAGACCGAAGGAAGAAACCCGGAAGACCAGATAGGATCGCCACCACGAGGTTTCGTGCCATGCATGACTACATAGGAGGGTAGATTGGAATTGGAAGTCCCCAGTCCGTAACTCATCCATGATCCCATGCTGGGGAAACCCTGACGAATCATACCTCCGTTAAGTTCGAGCATCGCAGGTGTATGATTGTTTGACTGTGAATGACATGAATAGACGAACGCTATGTCATCGGCATGTTTGGAGATATTGGGAAAGATCTCAGAAATCCAGGATCCTGATTCTCCGTGTTGTTTAAATTTGAATGGCGACTTTAGGCATTTGCCACTGGTTGTGAAGAAACCGGTTTTTGGATCTGCACCTGCCAATGCCTGACCATCGCGTTTTCCGAGTTCAGGTTTGTAATCGAAAGTGTCCACCTGGCTGGGGCTTCCGGTTTGGAAGAGCCAGATAATGGCTTTCGCCTTGGGTTTATAATGGGAAGCCCGTTCAGCCAGGGGATTGCCGGACTCAGTTGCGTGGACGACTCCTTCCTGATGAAGGAGGTCGGTTAGTGCCAAACTGCCAAATCCTAATCCGGCTTTGGCGAGAAACTGGCGGCGATTGTTTGTATAGATATTACGATGCATTGGATTCATAGCGATTGAGTATTAGTCGATGTAAACAAATTCATTCATACAGAGTACTAGATGACAGAAATCACGTACGGCAAGTTGATGTGCATTGGCGTCTTCCGCCCGCGATTCGACCTGACTTTGAATGAACTGAGTCATGGTTTCTATTTCGTCAGCATTGGCTGGCCTTGATAAGGCCAATTCGTAAGCTGCGTGAATGATTTTTTGATCAGTCATATCTTCTTTGGAACGGATACGTTCAGCAAAGCTCGTGGCATATTCACGAATCAAGGGCGAGTTTAGCAGTGCCAACGCCTGCGGTGCTACCGTACTTTGTTCGCGCGTGGCGATGCCCTGCATTGCATCCGGAGCATCAAATAGCTTGAGCAGTGGAATCAAGCGACTGCGTTTCACTGTAAAGTAGACACTACGACGTTTACTACGTTCATCCAAAGTCCCTTTTCCGAATTGTGTCAAATCCAACGTGCCGCTCATCGAGAGGATCGAGTCGCGGATGATCTCCGCTTCAAGTCTGCGAGCAGAACGACGCCAAAGCATTAGATTCTCAGGATCATGCTGAACTCCGGTCTGCGACTCGGCATTACCCTGCATGTACGTTGCACTGGACATGATAAGTTTATGGACAGGTTTCATCTGCCATTGGTTGTCAATTAGTTGTTGGGCGAGGTAGTCCAGCAATGCCGGATGCGTTGGACGTTCACCACGCGTGCCAAAGTCACTGGGAGTGGAGACCAATCCACGACCAAAATGGTGATACCATAAACGGTTCACCAGAACTCGAGCTGCCAGATGACCGGCTCCCTGTTGATCGTCGGTTAACCACGGGGCGATTGTTTCCCGGGCTGATAGAGGCGTCTCTAAAGTTTGTCCTGCCGTTGACCAGTGAGTTTCATCCTTCTCGGCGTCGGTCAATACCTGTAGAAATCCCGCTTCGGCAAGACTCTCCTTGTTATCAGCGTTGCCTCGGCGAAGGTGATACACCTTGTATGTGTCTTCTCCAAACTGATAGGTGCTTCCTTTGGTCTTTGCAGAAAATACTGGTACGTTAACCGGCGTGGGAGCTGAACCTTCGTGGAGCTTGACAGGTTTTTCAATTGCTAGAAATCCCAAATCGTACCCTTTGTACCACTCGAGCAACCGATTGGTTTGGCCGGCGTTACGTTTGTCCTGAGCGACATTCAGAATGTTGCGTACGTCGTCAGGTTCCTTGCCATGAGTCGCTTTGAAATAGTAACCGGTTTTGCCGCCACCATTGGAGATCTTAATTAAGAGTTCATTGCGTCCCTGAGCAAGCTGAATCGTCAATTTCTCCTGATCTGCCTTGGCGACATTGCGACCGACGTTTTTACTCAAAACCTTTCGGCCATTTACCCATACCTGAATTCCGTCATCACTTCCAAGCGAAAGGTGTACTGGCTGAGGTCGCGGTGAATCGACAACCCGATACAGGAAATTAGCACTGTTCTCGCCGCTTAGCAGATCGTTGTGCGGTGTTCCGTCTTCCCAGTCTGTATGCTCTTCCCATTTCAACCCACCTTCAAAAGTAGCTGACAGGTCGACATGTTCTTCAGGTGGGTACACCGTGCTAAAGGCTTCGTTGTGATTGGCGGCCTTAAACGGACCTGCATGAAACCAGCTACCAAAGCTGGCGACAGGTTTTTCGGCGAGCGTCGATAAGCCGGCGTTGAAAAACCCGTTCTCACTGTTGTGCACAAATTTAATGAGGACAGTGTTGTTCCCTTGGTTCAATTGGACGTTGAAGGAATGTTGGCCGGGTTCTGAGCCTCCGGCATCGATGGATTTAAGAACTTCTTGTTGGTTGATCCAAACAGCGATATTTGCATTCGTTGAAATAGTAAGATTAGCAGTTTGCACAACGGGTGAATTGACCGTGCGATAAGCGTAGCCGGCGGTGTCCCGGGCCTGTTCCAGCGGTATATCCGAGTTGTCCTTCCAGTCGGATTTCTCGTTCCAGACAATAGTCCCCTCGTTATAGACAGCCTTTAAATCGGTCCCTTGTTCGGGAGGAAATGCGGTGCTCCAGGCGTCCTTTCCTTCAGCTGCTTTAAATCCGTCGGCATAGTGCCAGGAGGAACGATTCAATGGCCCGGTTTCCGCGGTGGCAGTTGCAGTTGATTGCCAGGTTTGGAAATTAGGAGTTAAGGATTCGGAAGAGTATTTTCCCAGAGCTGCTGTTAATGGTGCATGTGCATCGTCGTAGACCTTTTTGGCAGCAATGAATTCCTCTGGTTTGGAATTAAGTTGCACATCGGCACTACCCACTTCGGCAAAGTTGGCGACGAGTCGGTAGTAATCATGTTTTGGTAAGGGGTCGAACTTATGACTATGGCAACGAGCACAACCGACCGTTAAGCCGAGGACGGAAGTTCCAAGTGTACTGACAATGTCATCAAGTTGTTCGTAACGGCTACGCTCGCGTTCCTTTTGTGTTTGCTGTGACGTGAATGGCCCTGCCACGAGAAAACCAGTGGCCGCCAGATTTTCCCGGGCGGTAACGAATTCGGTGGTCGTGCTGACATTGGTGTTGGTTTTAATGTCACCAGCAAGTTGAAATTGCAGGAATTGGTCGTAGGGCATGTCTTTGTTAAATGCATTGATAACCCAGTCACGATAATGCCATGCATTTGGGCGGTCCCGGTCAAATGCATATCCGTTACTCTCCGCAAAACGAACAATGTCCAACCAGTGCCTGCCCCAGCGTTCTCCAAAGTGTTTGCTTGCTAGCAATTCGTCCAACAGCTCGGTATATGCCTTGTCGAAATCCGCTTCAGCTTTCCCGACAAATTGTGCTACTTGTTCAGGCGTCGGAGGTAAGCCGATCAAATCGAAGTAGACGCGGCGTATCAGTGTTCGAGGCGAAGCGAGAGAATTGGGAGTGATTCCCCGGGCTTCCTGCTGTGCGCGGACATATTTGTCAATTTCATTACGGACCCACGTTTGATCCCGGACCTGAGCGGGCGCATTTACCTGGAGGCGTTGAAATGCCCAATGTTCTCGCCCCTGTTCAATATCGATTTCGGCTGTGGCGATGGCCGCACCTTCGCGAGGATCTGGTGCGCCAATTTCGATCCAGTACTGGAAATGAGCGATAATTTCATCCGGCAATTTTCCCGCCGGAGGCATTTCGAAACTTTCGTGTTTTAACGCAGTAAACAGCAGACTTTCATCGGGCTTGCCGGGGACAACAGCTGGACCACTCTCACCACCTTTCAGGGTGGCCGCTCGCGTGTCGAGAAATAGAGCACCTTTCAGTTTGTTCTTGGCTACGGCTTCCGCACTGTGACATTCGTAACAATGTTTCACCAGCATGGGACGGATTTTAGCTTCAAAGAAATCCAGTCCTGCACGATCCTGTGCATGTAGTAGAGTTAGATTTGAAAACGCCAAAAAGAGGAGAGTTACAGTGAAGTTTCGTAAAGGCATCTTTGATCGGGGTTCAGCGAAGTAATGACGATTAGTATGGCGGAGTTTATAGTGTGTCTATTATACATGAAGGCACTTGGAAATTTATTTGGATTCGTGTTAAGCGGGGCGTTGCGACGCCAATTACCACAACTGGCATAAAAACCGCATAGAAAACGAGAAACATTGTGTCGTCTACAGACGTTGTAACCGGAGTAAAGAAAATCGTCATTCTGACGTTTGCCGGTCTTTTTTTTGTGCTGGGATTTTTAGGAGCATTACTGCCAGGGTTACCCGCCACTCCCTTTCTACTGCTCACCAGCTTTCTGCTATTGCGGACATCACCCAGACTTAACGCCCGCCTGAGAAGGTCCAGGCTGTTCGGGCCGATTCTCACTGACTGGGAGGATCATGGGGGAGTACGCCGGAATGTGAAAATAAAGGCCGTGTTGTTTGTTCTGGTGTCAGTCGGTTTGACACTCTATTTCGGGCCGCAGACTCAAGGACTAAGATACGCTATAGCATTGCTCGCGTTGATTGGTATCACAGTGGTATTGCGATTACCTGCGCCGTCAATCCATGAATCATCAGCGGATAGCGACACGGTCTAATTCGTTCATCCAACGCTGAACCTGAAGTCCATCCTGATAACGTGCTCCTACCGGGACGCTTTGTTGACCGCTGATCACACGTAAGAAACACCGCTGCTCTTCGATCATCATTCCCGTGGCACCAGTCGCGTCTGCCATGATTTCCAAAGCCAACGGCCACTGGGCTTGCGAATCCCAGATTTCCAACGGTCTGGGATTGGGAGAAACTCTGGCAGACCAGCCGTCGCCAAACACTTCCAATCTATCGAATCCGCGAGGCGGCATGCCGGTCGGCGTCATAAAGCTGGCGCTGAATCTGCCGAGAACTCCGGATGGCCAGATTAATTGAGCGTTCGCCAGATCGATTTGCCCATCTGGAGTGAGGTGATACTGACAGCTGAAATTTCGCGGTTCTTCGGCATTGGTTAATGCCTGTGCGCAATAGAGGTCATGGACCATTGCTGCATGGAGTGGGTTCTCACCAGCGAAATCCCTGACGATCGAGGCCGGTCTATGGCGGACTGCATCCAGATGGGTGAGTGCCCCTCTGTTCATTGCTTCTTGTCGTAAAGACTTAAATTCGCTGTTGAATAAAAGGATATGACCCAGCATTAGATTGGACGAATCATCATTCACTAAATCGGCTAATGATTCGGCGTCCTGCAGATCATCAGAAATTGGTTTCTCAAGTAGGACTGAATGTCCGGTTGCAAGAAGTTTACGAGTCACCAACACGTGTTCACTGGTCGTGCAGGCGACGATCCAGGCCGTCGCACCCGACTCAGCGATGGCCGTCTCAACGTCAATGTATCCGCGAACTTCCGGTAGTTCTGCAGTCAATGCATCGACACTCTCCTGTCGGCGAGCGACCAGGGCAACTAATTCAACGTTTTCCAATGCCCGTAAGGTCAGTGCATGTAGTCGTCCAAAACGCCCGAGACCGATAACTCCACATTTAATCATGGTCCGTGTTTACTCCTGATTTAGGTTAGATGCCTTATCGATAATCCTGACCGCTCAGGCTTTTGAGAACAGATTGTTGCCACCGTAAGAGCTTTGTTGACATGCTTTGGACGACGTCTGTTTGTTCCCTGGCAATATTTTCCTCTTCCGCGACGTCATCGGGTACTCGAAATAATTCGGTTTTCTGTTTGTCACCATTGCCGGTGATGACCAGTTTGTAATTCTGTAATAACACGACGCGGTCGCCGGTGAAATCTGACTCAACAATGTTTGGGTGCTGATGGTTGATGAAATTACGAGTGTAGATGTCACCCATCATCTTAACCAGCGGCGTCGTTCCAATCTGGAGTTGCTGTTGAATCCATGGTTCGCGTTGCTGGTCTGCATTTGTGTTGAATTGCCAGAAATAAATCGGTGTCGGTCGTTGGGTAAGCGTTCCGTCCCAGAGTCTCGTTAATGAAATGCCATCGAGTGGACGGTTGGGCAATGCGGTTTGGGTTAATTCACAGAGCGTTGGGAGTATGTCACTCGTTACTGAGTTGACCTGACTAATCTGAGCTTTGGTGATACCTGCCGGCCATTCGATGACTCCGGGCACTCGGATGCCCCCATCATAGACCTGTCCTTTATGCCCTCGAAAAGGAGAAGTGATGATGCCATCGCCGGGCGTTCCATTGTCACCGCAATACCATAACAACGTATTGGTACGGAGGTTCTTAGCCTCTAAGTAATCCCGCAGCGTACCGATCGAACGGTCCATGGCCGTTATTTCGGCAAATCGTTCACGTAAGATGTCACCTAGTGGCCGAGTGGTTGGACGCCCGGTTTCATTGGAGGTCAAGCGGAATGTCTTATCGTTGTATAGCTCCGGTACATCGTCGTAACGTTTCAGATCCTCCGGCAGACCACTATAAGGTTCGTGTGGTGAACCGAACCAAATAACCACGAAAAATGGTTTGCCCTGTCGTTTAGCCCTGGCGATAAATCTGTTGGCTGCAGCGACGATGATTTCTGAGCTTTCGCCGGAGATGGCTTTGGGAGTGCCGCCATTTTTTGAGAGGACCGGATTAAGTTCAAAGAAGTTGTCATGCGACAGCCATTGATCGAACCCCAGATTGCCCGGACTGGTGGGCGAGTCCGATTTAACAGGGCCCAAATGCCATTTCCCAAAGTGGCCGCAAACGTATCCGCGTTGTTTTAAAAGTTGAGCAATCGTGATTTCTTCGGGGCGAATGGAGCGATTAGGAGTGAACGTTCCATACCGGTTGGGGTGACGACCGGTCATGACGCTGCCGCGCGTCGGGCTACAGCTGGAATGTGCCGAGTAGAAACGATCGAGACGTAAACCCTGAGCTGCCATTTCGTCTAGTACCGGCGTTTTAAGATGCGGGTGCCCGTTGTAGCCGGTTTCATCCCAGCCGTGGTCATCCCCCATTAAGAGAATAATGTTGGGTAGCGACTCTTCGGCAAGGGCGGAGTTGGGAGTAATTCCCAACAGCACGACGAGGAAAATCAAAGCGAGAATGTGGCGTTGCATGACGTTTACAGTTCAGACAGGAGAAAAAAGTGATTGTCTGAATTATATAAACAAATCGGTCACCGGATTACCCGTTGTGAGCTGGTGGGGGCGCCCGATGGCGTCCTGGATTTGCCAGCTTGGATTGATTCCCAGAGCGGTAAAGATGGTTGCTGCCATATCTTCAGGGCTGACCGGATGGGCCGTTGCGTATTCTGCATGTTTGTCGGTTTCTCCGTAGACAAACCCGCGTTTCATTCCGCCTCCTGCCAGTACTGCCGGGAACAGTGTACTCCAGTGATTACGTCCCCAGGTGCTATTCGCTTTTGGTGTACGTCCCATTTCTCCCATGGCGACAACCAGCGTATCTTCGAGCAGGCCACGCTGTTCAAGATCGTTGACTAAGGCAGCAAAGGCCTGGTCAAACGTTGGTAACAGGTGTTCCTTGACGTCATCACTGTTGCGATGAGAATCCCAGCTGTAGCCATCCACGCAATCGTACTGGACGGTTACGAATCGCGTGCCTGCTTCAATGAGTCGTCTGGCGACGAGTGCTGATTGACCGTATAAGTGCCGCCCGTAAGTATCACGCGTGGCTGCTGACTCCTTGGTGACATCGAAAGCGATCCTCGCTTTGTCCGATAACACCAGCTCCAGTGCACGTGAACGATATCGATCGAAGACTTGAGAACGATCAATTTCACGCAGACGCTGCTGTTGACGATTGATATTATCCAGCAATTGAGCTCGTGAAGTAAAACGCCCGACTGTCATGCCATCCTGCGGAGTAAGACCGCGAATGCTGAATTTCAATTCTTCGTCGCTGCAGTCCCGCCAAAATGGGTTGTCGGTTTCATTCTTTTTTTGAATGGAAGTGACTACCGGGGCGTAACCGCCGCCGAGCCAGCCTGCTGTTTCACCCGGACGGATATATTCGCCCTTCTGTTGCAGGCTTCCCAGTGCGTTCGGTAGGACGGCATAGGTGGGGGCTTCATTGATTAACCCGCGCCGCTGATCAAAATATTTTGCGACACTGCCGATAGCGGGCCAATCCTGTGGTGTCACACTGAAACCACCGCCAATCGGAATGTGCCAGCGGTGCCCGGTTTGTACGTAATGCCCCGCTCCACTGTGGTCATTGAAATCATGGGTCATGGTTTTAACGACGGTGATTTTGTCTGTGATCGCAGCGATATTTGGTAGGTGTTCGCAAACCAGCAAGCCGTCGGTTTTACATGGCGTGGGCTTAAACGGTCCCCGAATATCGTCCGGAGCATCCGGCTTCATATCGAACGTTTCCAGTTGACTTGGCCCGCCAAACAGATGCATGAAGATTACATTTTTAGCCGTGGGGCTTGGGCCATTCGATAATTGGTTTTCCTCGGCCGCCAACACATTCGGAAGATTCACTCCCAATAGGCCGGCACCAGCGGCTTGTAGAAGTTTACGACGATTTGCCTGAGGGTTTTGATTAAAGACGGTCAACATTAGAGAAGCTCGTGAATTGGCGTTGGATCTTCAAGGACTGGCGTGGGGCGACCGGCATTATCGAGGATATGAAGTGTTGGATCGATTCCCATACATTCATAAACAGTCGCGTGGACGTTGGTTGGCTTAACCGGACGGTCTTTGGGGGCTTCACCTTTTTCGGTTGTGGAACCGATCAACTGGCCTCCGCGGATTCCGCCGCCTCCCATCAGACAGAACATAGAGCTACCCCAGTGGTCTCGACCAGGTGTTCCTTTACTTAGTGGTGGTCCGCCGTTTCCGCCGTCATTCATACGTGGTGTGCGACTGAATTCCCCGCAAAGCATTACCACGGTGGTTTCAAGTAAACCACGCTGATCCAGATCTTCAAAAAGCGAAGCGACTGCGGCATCAACACGTGGCAACAAGGTTTCATAACCCCCCTGAAGATTCCAGTGGTGATCCCAACCGCTGAATTGTACCGTGACGAAGGATGCTCCGGCTTCCACGAGTCGTCGCGCGAGCAATGTACTTTGCCCCCAGTTGTTGCGACCGTATTTTTCCCTCAGAGCGTCGTCTTCTGTGTTGATGTCAAATGCCTGTCGAGCATTTTCACCCGTTACAAAACTAAATGCCTGTTGGTCAAATTGGTCCAGGGCATCAAACGTTCCCTTGGATTCAACGTTACGGGCGATGTTATCGAGTTCACCCCGAAGTTGAGAACGATCTTCGAGGCGGTCGACCGTGATTCCACTTGGAAGAACGAGGTTTTGTACTTTGAAGTTGTCTTTGTTCGGATCACCACCAGTTCGAAATGGATCGTACTGCACTCCCAGAAACTTCCCGCCAAAATATCCGGGAACGCGGCCGACGCTCGAGGCAGTTGGTACGGCAAAGTACGGAGGAATGTCACGTTGAATTCCTTCGCGTTGCTGAGCTACGATCGCACCGATTCCAGGAAACTTGCCAATCGTATCTCCGCCGCTGACTCCCATTTCCTTGGTGGTTAACATGCGATGGGCGCCAGCGAAATGATCTCCTGTTCCGTGGTGCAATGATCGGACGATGGAAAACTTGTCGGTGTGCTGAGCCTGTTTGGGATACAGTTCTGTAACATCAAATCCGGGAACTTTCGATTTGATCGGATTCCAGATTCCACGGAATTCAACCGGAGCATCAGGTTTCATGTCATACATGTCCATATGCCCAGGTCCGCCGTCAAGCCAAATCAGAATTGTCGAAACATCTGATTTACTTTGATTAGCTTTACTAGCTGCTTTAGCACGCAGTACGTCGCCCAGTCCGAGGGAAGCCATACCCGCAACACCCAGCTGCACAAAACTTCGGCGGCTGACACCGTCACAGTATTTGTTGGTAGATTGCTTAGATTGATCTTTCGCGAAAATCCGTAACATGAAAACCTCTGTATCTATCTTCTAATCTTTACTTCTTCTATTTTAAATATCGGTGCTGGACTTCTCAATGTTGATTCGTTCTAAAGCACCACCTATGAGGGGGTGAAAAAACGCAAAACTATGTTATTCACTCGTTTTGAGGGTTTTAAGCTCTAAAAAATCCGGCTTCAGTCTCTTTCCGGTTTCCATATTTGCTCATCCTAATATCAAACCTTTTTGCGAATTGATCGGTAAAAGCTGATGGAAAAAACGAACTTCGGCGGAATGCCCGATGACTTCAAACTCACCATCGGCATTGATCGATTGAAGCGAACTGTCGTAGGCTGAGACGATGACCCTGCCGTTAAGTATGCAGTTGGCCGTAACAAAACCCACATGAGTCTGCATTCACGGGACAGGGCGATAGCAGAGAACGCCAGGAAGCATGCGAGAGTGGATAAGGGAAGGCGGAAACGATGGTGATATGGCATTTTTTTAACATCTACTCGTAGATGAATTGAGCTGTTAAATAGGGGAGGGACTCGGCTGTTTTCAAAAAGTTGTATATATATACTTTACAAGATACGGATTTAATTGGCTTCTGCGCTATTGTTTATTCTTCACTTATCTTAGAGTATGGTAGATTGCGATGGGTGTGGTTACAGACAGTAGTCTGGACGTCGCTCGCTCATACAAGCTTATCTATAGTTTTCAGTCTTCGGAATTAATACGTGCGGTCAGCAAGAGAAATACTGATTGACTCCAAGCGATTCGCTACCGAGACCCCGTGGGTCAGTTGGTGGTGTATGGTGTCGACTGCTCTTGTCTGGATTTGCTGCATCGTGGCAACGATTTTAGTGGATGCCTGGTGGTTGCGATTGGGATGTAGCTGTCTATTGGGTTTGGTTCACGTACGTCTGTTCGTTATCTACCACGACTACCAGCATGGCGCCTTACTAGCCAAAAGTAAACTGGTGCGATACTTCATGTTCCTTTTTGGCTGTGTCACGCTGAGTCCGCCAAGTGTTTGGCGGAGATCCCACGACCATCACCATAAAAACAACGCAAAACTTTTCGGCGCGTCGATCGGTTCTTACCCTGTCATGACCACCGATGCATACGCCTCAGCATCCTTTGGCCAGCGGCTGAAGTATAAATTTTCACGTCACCCTTTAACCATTGGTGCTGGTTACCTGACGGTGTTCTTTATCGGGATGACCGTGCGACCCCTGTTTCTAAACCCGAAACGACATTGGGATGCAATTTGCTCCCTGCTGGTGCACGCAGGGTTAATCGTGGCACTTGCCTTTGCCGACCCGATGGGGATTGTATTTGTTACCTGTGTCCCCATGATTATTGCGGGAGCGACCGGATCGTATCTCTTCTACGCACAGCACAACTATCCCGATGTGATGCTGAAAATGGGTAAAGACTGGACCTACGTCAACGCAGCGTTGAAATCTTCCAGCTTTATTAAAATGAATCCCATTCTTCACTGGTTCACAGCCAACATTGGCTATCACCATGTTCATCACCTAAACCATAAGATTCCGTTCTATAAACTTCCCAAGGCGATGGCAGCCATCAAAGAACTTCATAACCCCGGCGTTACGTCACTTATGCCGTGGGACGTTTATAAGTGCCTGCGATTAAAGCTTTGGGATGAAGCTGAAGATCGCCTCGTATCATTTGCATGGGCACGCCGGCAGCGACGAGCAACTCGAGTCAGTGCATAAGATCAAAAGTTATGACTAGACTCCGCTCGCAAAACTTTTGTGAAAGGTCGCGGTTGTGTCACGCTATTCATTGATGGTCTTGCTATTGTTGAGCCAATTAGCAATCGCTCAGACTCCTCCCTTTGTTAAATTCAATGACAGGGATAGCGAGTATCTTCGCCGGATCCATCGCCCTGATCGTGCTCCTCTGAAATCTGATAAAGTCTCGCCAGGACGTTGGACTCGCTGGCAACGTCAAGCTCGCTCCAAGCTGGAAGAGCTGCTTGGATTAGCACAGATAGCCGAGGATTGTCGGGGGCATCAGGTAACCGTTGGTATGTCTGTTGCCAAAAAAGAAAACGGTTTTACTCGACAATTACATGTGATTGAAACAGAACCAGGAATTCAAATTCCTTTCTGGGTTCTCAAACCCGATGACTATCAAGTATCGCCCCGACCGCTGGCGATCTGTGCTCAGGGACATGGTGGCAATAGCTGGAATAATTACGCCGGTATCTTCCATAGTGAAGACGAGAAAGAAAAAGCTGATGCACGAAAGGCGACACCAGGATTGGAGGCGGTGAAACGAGGCTATGTGACGATTGTGCCGGCCGTGCGCGGGTTGGCGACGGTCGCTTCGATTGCTGATCCTAAAGGACGACACGGGGATCAGCCATGTCGGGCTCAATTGGTTCATTGCTTATTGGCGGGAAGAACAGCGATCGGAGAACGCGTTTGGGATTGTCAACGCATTCTGGATTGGGCGTTCGCTACGCTGGAGAATATTGACCGACGTCGAATTCTGTTTACTGGTAATTCAGGAGGAGGAGTCCTCACCGTTTATATGGCCGCGTTAGATCGTCGTATCACGGTGGCCGCACCGAGCTGTTCGTTCACTTCCTATACCAGTTCCACGGGGTTTGTGTTTCACTGTGATTGCTGTCTGATCCCACGAGTACAAAGTGAATTGGGTGACCTGTCGGATATCGGTGCACTGATTGCTCCCAGGTACCTCATCGCAGTTCATGGTAAACAGGACTCGTTGCACCACCTTCCGGATGTCGAAAATGCAATGCAACGAGTGCAGAAAGTATATCAAAAGACAGGCGTTGCTGGTCATTTCTCATATCGATGGGGAGATGCAGGTCATAAGTTCTATCCGGAATTAATGTGGCCATGGATTGAACGCTCCTTTGAAGAAATTCAAAAGTAGTTCTGAAGCGAGATGAATTAAAAATGCAGGACTACGTAGTTCAACTTCTTGAATGGATTGATGTAGAGTCTGCTGCGCAGGCCAGACAGCTTGAACAAAGACGGCGCGATGCTGGCGGTGGAAATGCAGAACGCACGGGTGAAACACTTTTAGATATGGTGGTTCGTGAGAGCC
>CETM01002440.1_pt1 | contig 21229 bp, 16 predicted proteins | sample 361451 | NCBI WGS metagenome assembly CETM01 (sample SAMEA2622690, study PRJEB7988) | marine metagenome | isolation source: saline water (ENVO:00002010), including
TCAACAGCCCTTTCCTGAGAGGAACTCTGCACCCAACTTCCCCCGTCTTCCCGAGAGGGGGCAAGTCTTCAAGCATTACGGCTCGGAGAAAAATTTCTGCTACCCATAAACGTTCGAATGGAGTCGGTTAGGGGATGTGATTATGCAATACATGCTCTGTTGCGGAGCGATGACAGGGGATGAGGCTCCGGACAAAATCATCCGAGAAAGGGAGTTCAAGCTTCCTTCAGGGATCAAGATAGACAGCCTCGATGTTTCTACCGCAGAGAAACCCGAGGAAAGTTCATCGATTGGTGCAGAGAAAATGGATGAGGCTATTGGAGAGGTCTTCGATCCTTTCACTGAGTCTGGTGATGGTGCACCGGGAACCGTTGGGGAAGATGGAAGTGTGAGTAGCCCTCCCGAGAGGGATCTTGTTTCTCAAATCTCGATAGAGGGGGAGGAGAGGGTAAATTGGGTTATTATGGTCTCAATGATTGTTCTGTACAGTGCTATTAGCATTCAAATTGGCAGGGTTTTTGATTCAGTAGTTGGAACCTTGTTGCTCATTTGTTTAGCTGGGGTTGGCTTTGGTTTAGGAGAAATTTGGGTCCCTAGAAAGAGGATGAGTTTGCTGGGAGTTACATGGGTCATCATATCAATGAAGGTTGTATATGGTCTAGCAATAGAGCTCAGACAATGGGGTGTGATAGATGATGATTTGTCGCTAGGAGTGGTGTTGATCTTCCTGGTTGGAGTCAATATTTTCGTAGCATACAGGCATAATCACGATGCTATTGCGGCTCAATCAACTCTTGTTCTTCTTGCTGTAGGATCTACCGCTGGTACTGAGTTTGGTGAAGTGGGAGTAGCTGGAATGATTCTAGTTGCTACGGTTGTTGTACACAGTATAGCTCTGAACAGAAGTTCCGGAAATCTTGCCTCTCTCGGAATAGCATCATCTAATCTTTGGATTGGGATGCATGCGGTAACTTCTCGATTTTCCGTAGGTCCTCTGGAAGTTTTACCAATTGAGGGTTCGTTGCTTCTTTTCCTCCTGCTGATGGCAGTTACTGCGATGAATGCATTCATGGCAACAAAATTCGCTAGGGAAGAGAACTGGTTCTCGAAAGGCTTCGAAACGTTAGGGTTGGGTAAGCCGGGACTGTGGGGAGTTTCCATTTCACTGGGTATGATTGGGGCACTCATGGCTGTTGCTTCGAATAGGGACGATCTGGGGTATGCACTGGGAATGGTCACCTTCCTAGGTGGAGCATTCGGGGGGTCTTACCTTGTAGTCAGGGGAGTCGGTGCTAGGCGTGTTTATTTCCCCCTAGTTGTAACTGCTTCTCTTCTGACGATAATGTTGGTAAATGGTAATTCTGTAGATGAGTTCCTCGGAGTTTCGGCGTATCAGGTCTTCACTTTGGTTGGTTCGTCCGTCACTATAGCAATAATTCTCAGAGATCAGAATAGCGTGACAGATAGGGTGCTTTGGATTGGTTCTGTTGCCATTTTGGCAATATTGGTCCTTCTTGTTCCGACAGGGACAAAGGAGGATGGGGATGGTGGAGCCGTTCTATTGGGGATGCTCGCTTTGCTCCACATTGGAACCGCTACTTTGGCGATAAGGAGGAGCTCGCCGTCACTATCCGGAGTTACCGTGCTGCTACCTTGGGCATGGCTACTCGTTGAGAAGCTGGTCGAAGAGACCGTTCGTACTGTGATGTTAGCCAACGACATCTCGGACTTCAATGGCTGGATTGAGCTAGAAACTACACCTCTGGCAATTTACCTCGGGATGGCATCCGTTCTCCTGTTCATAGTCAATTCAAGAATGGGAGAATCTGGGGTGAATCTGGCATCTGGATTTCTGGGCATCACTGAGATCTCAGCAACGATAAGAGATTCTGGCATGCTTAATCTATGGAGCATAGGACTCTGGTTACCAATGCTGACAATAATACTACTAGCACAGTTTGGTGGTTTCACTACATTTTCTCTTGTGGCTTTGCTAGCTCTACTGTCTGGGTTGCATGTTTCAAGTCTTATTCTTGGGCTAAGAGATGGGGAGGGAATTGTCTGGGCATTAGCACTCACATTCTTGGTAGTCCAGTGGAGGCATGGTCTAGATGAAGCTGTGATTGTTCTAATGTGCATCTCACTTTCTTTGATAATGCATTATGGGGAAGATCGGTTTTTCACTCTAGGAATGGGGATGATGTCCATCCCGATGCTTGTCTTGAGTACAGACAGAGTTTCGAGTGTGGAATTGGTTACACCCGATTGGTTCAATCGACTCGAAACTGGGTCGATCTTTGGTTCCTTGCCTGAAGCAGAGGTTTTCGCACTTTTGAGCAGCATTGTGATGCTTGCAATTTTCTTGCCAAGGGCAGAGGGCATGGATTCCATTCTGAAACCAGCATCCTCGGCATTGATTCTAATCGTCATAACAAATGTTCTATCCATGGATTCGGGCAGTTTGTTCCTTCAGGTCGCTTCAGGGGCCGTGTTTGCAGCGGCTTCAATTTGGCTTATTTCCAGAGGGGAGATTAGATCTGAGTTGCGAACAATTGCCAAGAGAGACTCAATTGTAGGCATGATTGCTGATAATGGAATTTCGAGAGGGGGGTCCTTGACCTCATACAATCCTAAAGTAGCTGAAATGGAAGAACTTAGGAGGGAGAAGAGGGAGTTTTCCGAAACCGATGACGTGGTGGAATTACTGACCTCCGAGGTCACTCATACGCCAGTTGTTGGGCTAGTTATCCTAGGAATTGTATTGGCGGGCATTACTCTGAGTTCTGCAATGGGATCTGGTCCTCTGATTCTAATTTTTTCTGGGTTTTTCTGCTGTATCATTGTATTCTTGATTAGGAATCGAACAAGAGGCCTGGAGCTAGAATTACCTCATTTCTTGGGCATGGAGATGCCCATTGCATTGACTATATCCGGCCTATGCATAATTCTAGTTTCAGGGCATGTTTTCCCCCCTGGGAGCAGTCCATACGAATTGCTAGACATGGCAGTAGTTTCTGTTCTGGTGATGGTACTGCTGATGGTATCATTGTTGCACCAGAGCAATCTATTGGACAGAATTTCCATTGCAATTGATTGGTTTGTTCTTCCATTATTGTTGGCTCGCATAGTCGCAATTGCTCTGGGAGGGGCCCTGCCGGCACCAATGACGGTGGATCCTTTTTCTCATGAGTTGCTGGATTGGACGGTTCCTTGGCTAATTCTGGAGTCTATCCTAATTCTCTGTGTTTTGGTTGGTTTCTGGGTGGATGAAAAGAAAGAGGATATGGGGAGGGACTATGGGTCAAATGGAGTGGGTATTGGTTCTCGCAGTTTGGCGATAACGATGATGTCGTTCGGGCCGGCTGGGTTTCTTGCTGCATCTAGTGCTGCATTTCGCAGCATTAGGACTGCACAGCCATCTGGACTGGGAATTGCCATGCCTGTTGGAGTCTTGGCTTGTTTTTCACTAATTCACTGGAATGGTGTTTTATCGGCAACGACGGGTTTTCTTGGTTGGCTAGTTCTATTTCTTGGAATTGGGGTCATGGTTGCTTGTGCACTTACCGTTCCTCTGAATATGGAGAAGTGGACGGTTACTCTTGCCATAGACGGGCATTTGTTTATCATCTCAGGAGCAATAATGCTGGGAATGGTGGATAGTTTCGAAATACCTCTGCTACTGATTCTAATGTCTACCACAATTTGGGTCGTAGGGATTCTGCAACTTAGGAAGTCGTTGAGAGTTTGGGGTCTTGCAGATCTTATCGCTGCAATACTCTGTTCCTTTATTTTCGCTACAAAGGGGTTCGGGCAGTACGAAATATTAGTTGGGATGGCTGCTCTAGCACTGGAATTGGGCATCATAGCTTGGCTTGGATTGTCAAATCAGGATGAGTTGCGTAGAGATTAATCCTGAAGTGCCAACGTTGATGACAGGTAGACAATTGTAGAGACTCGTGACGAGGTCGTGGATATCCGACACCCCCGATGAGGTTGAGCACCCCCCGATACCATTGGGATTGAACAAAATGACCATTCCAAGGGCGTCTCTAGTCCTGACAGTAGTTACTGGTATGGGGTTGCTGTTATCATCGATATGGGTTGGTCTTTCAGCAAAGGCATTCTTGGACGACTTAGAGACATCCTTCGGAACTACTGATGTCGATATGCTCAAGCAGGATGGGCGTTGGCTGTGGGAAGTTAGTTTGCTTTTTGATACATGTTCAGCCCGTGAGGATGACTGGGAGTGGCCTGATTCTCTAGCGGGTCAAGACGATGTGTTCCTGCTACCCGGAGAAGTTCGTTGCGAATGGAAACATCAAGGAGATGGCGATTCTGCAAGCATAGTGATTCACAATAGAGCCAATGTGACTCTGAATCTAGTGATGGAGATCAGTGGTGGTGGAGTAGTCTTCGACGCTAATAGTCAACCATACCTCATAATCAATGATTTGGGTGCTAATGAAAGCAGAATTATGGAAATTAGCCTTATTGAATCCTTATCCGAGCGTGAGATCAGTGTAACGGCCACCCACATCTCGGTACTACAGGCACAGGTAAGGATGGACATATCCGTCTTCCAAGGTGATTTGGTCAGAGATGTGCACATACAGGATGGTGATTCAGTTCAGGTCCACTACACTGTTTGGGATGCAGATTCGGGTGATGAGTTGGATGATGGAACTTGGGTGGAAACGGCCGGTGAGCCTTGGTTCTCAATCGAAGGTTTTGGTTGGTCGGCGATAGGACTTGATATCGGCAACGATAGAGGTGCTGCATTCCCCCTTACCCCTGGAGGGAATACTGGGACCTCTCATGTCACTCTCCTTCCCCCTGAGATAGCTTATGGAAATAACGAGGGTCACGAGCTAGAGGAAACTTGGCTGAGATTCGAATTGACTCTCGAGAGAGCACCGGTCTCTGAGTAATTATCGCGAAAGTGACTTGACTAAGTTCCAACGGGAATGGTCGTGGGCGAGGAGGAGCATAGGCCAATAGTTCCTTCGAAGAGGGGGGTTACGTATGCAAAAAGGAAGTTCAAACCAACGTCCTCCAGGAAAGGAGAGCCCCAGTTCTTCATGGACGAAGGAATGAAGAGGCTGTCCACACCATGGTCCGTTGCCTCAATCAGGGCTGGCCAGATTGACCACCTCTCACTTCCTGCAGGGGTAATTCTGGACGCAGCGGCTGGCTCTGGGGTTCAGCTAATCGCCTTCTCCAAGATTTTGAAGAGACCCGCGCTTGGAATAGAATTGGTCGAAGATGTGGCCAAGCTTTGTGCTGCAAACATGCAACTAAACTCTGATGGCGAGGTACAGCGCTCTCTGGATAGGGTCCTAGTCGGCGATGGGTCGGACGCTGATTCGGCAATCGCTTCTTACTGGGCCAGCCTAAGAGACTCTGGTACACGAGCTCACCCTCCGGTGGCAATGCTGCACCTAGATCCTGCGAGGCCTAGGGATGCGCAAAACCATAGTCTTGAGGAAATGGAACCAGACATAAAAACGGTGCTGAAGGCGTGGAGCAGCCATCTACAAAATGGTCCCAGAGGCCCGGCTGTTCTGCTAGATCTGTCACCACGGCTAGACACTGTGCAGAGAGCCATGGTTGATGGCATCCTCGAGACAACCTTTCCAGGAGCATCTTGGACTTGGGAGTGGCTCAGCAGGGGCGGAGGTAGAGTTGACAGGTTATCGGTTTGGTTAGGTTCGCTGTCTTCAGACAGTTCAAACAGATGCATCAGGATAGGGAGGAAGAAGATCATTGCAAGTATCGAAGGAGAGGTTTCCGGCGCAGTTGAGTCGTCGTTCAGTAGCGTGATGGAGATTCCACGGGGGGCTTACCTAACGATAGTTGACCCAGTTCTAATCGAAAGTGGCCTTCAGAACTCGTGGCACGATAGAGCAGTAGGTAGTGGCACGGGTTCTTCATGGGTCAGACTAGGTGGAAGGAGGCCTATGCTTATCCACACAGACGAGTTATCAGAAGATGAACAAGTAAGGGGCTTTGTAATTGCCACCGGAAAAATAGTCCAACACAGACTCTCTGCTCCAGAGCTAAATACCATTGACCAAGTAGCATCCTCGGTTGCTAAAATGGGAATTTCCAACATTACCCTAAGGTGCAGCCTTGATCCTGACATTCACCCGACCCTCCAGAGGAGGATAACTAGGGAGTTGAAGGGGGCGGAAGGAAGCAAGGGCTTCTTGGTAGACTTGGACGTCCAAAGACCAACTGGAACTCAGAAGGTCTATGTTGTTTGCAAAGAGTAAGGGGCACATAGTGAAAATTAGACCGTCCAATCGGTTCAAATAGGGACTGTAGTTCGCGAGGATGCCCAAAAGGCCACCGAAAGGTGAACACGGGGGAACCGTAATGCCGAAAGTGAACGAAGCAGAACTTGGAGATGACTTCTCTTACATTGTCAGAATTGCTGATACTGACATAGATGGCTTGAAGCCAATTACATATGGGCTAACATCTGTCAAGGGAGTTGGAATCAGGACTTCAATGATGATTTGCAGACTTTCTGGGATTGATGGGACCAGGCTTGGAGGTCATCTTTCCTCTGACGAACAGGATCAACTCAGGAAGGCAATTGACGATTATGCAACAAATGTCCCTTGGTGGATGGTAAATCGTCAGAGAGATTTGGAATCGAATGAAGATGCACACATCATAGCTAATGAAGTGAGCATGACCAAGGATGACGACGTGGCAAGGCTAGCTGAAATCAAGACGTGGCGCGGAATGAGGCACAGGAGCGGGCACAAGGTCAGGGGCCAGAGGCTCAGATCTAATGGTCGAAGGGGCTCTGCTCTAGGTGTCCAGAGGAAGAAGTGAGGTGAAACAATGGGCGAGCCAAAATTCTCTAGGCCACGAACACAGACGCCGACACATCCTTGGAAGCAGGCAAGGATTGACGAGGAGCATGATCTCAAAGAAAGATTCGGATTGAAGAAGGTAGGGGGGATGAGGGAAATCTGGAGAGAGAAGTCTTCCCTCAGAAGACACCGAAACCAAGCGATGAAACTCATAGGTAGGGTTGATTCATCGGAGGGTCACTATGCAAAAGAGAAGGAGCAACTCCTCGGTTCACTAACTAGGAAGGGGCTATTGCAGTCCGGAGCAGACATAGGAGACGTACTCGAGATTAATGTGGAACACATGCTTTCCAGGAGGCTCCAATCAGTGGTATACTACAAGGGTCTTGCACCTTCTATGAGGGCTGCAAGAAACCTAATTGTTCACGGGCACATTTGTATCGGCGAGCAACGTATGACTGTTCCAGGGTACCATGTCCTGAAGGAAGAGGAGGATTCTCTGCAATATAGTCAGAACTCGCCTTTTGCCGATCCTGAGCATCCATTCAGAAAGGACTTGGAGACAATGAGATTCCAAGAGGAAGAAGAGGGCGAAGAGGTTGAAGAGGCTGATGGCTCTGCTGATGAATCTGGGTCCTCTAATGACAAGGAGGAGAAGTAATGGGTCACAAAGCGATTCTTCATATCTACAGCACTTTCAACAATGTGCTAATTACCGCTACGGACTTAACTGGTGCTGAGACGGTATGCAAGGTCTCCGGAGGGATGGTTACCAAAGGAGGCAGTGACTCTGGAGGTCAGTTTGCAGCTACAAGGGCAGCAGAAAAAATTGCTGAGATGCTGGCAGAGAAAGATTTCGATCAGGTCATCGTGAAGTATCGCGGTGCTGGGGGCAATAGATCGAGCAGTGCTCCCGGTGCTACTGCTGCAATTAGAGCTTTGACTCGTGCAGGAGTTAGGGTAACAAGAATCGAAGATGTGACGCCCATGCCAACCGACGGTACAAAGAGCAAGGGTGGACGAAGGGGCAGAAGAGTTTGAATTGAGGTGAAAATATGGTGAAAATCAAGATACTAAATGAGACGGAAGAGAAGATTCAGATTCTTCTCTCAAAAACAGACAGAAGTTTTGCCAATGCACTGAGGAGATCTCTAATTTCTGATACCCCTAAGATGGCAATAGACAGCGTCACATTCCAGCTGGGAACGAAGGAGCAAGACGAGGAGGTCTGGGAGACGACAGGCCCCCTACCTGACGAGATGGTCGCTCAGAGGCTGGCTATGATACCAATTCCCACGGTTCATGACAAGTTCCACTTCCAAGATGAGTGCCCCAATTGCAAAGACGTCGTTGAGGAGGAAAGGGGCTGTGTGGAATGCCAGATGATTTACACTTGTGTTGTATTTGGTTCTGAAGAGGGTCGATTGGTTACTGCAGGTGATATGAAGTACCTGGGAGAGGGTTCCCTGGAGATTCCAGATGAGTACAAGAGTATTCCAATTACCAAACTTCTGAAGGGACAGATGATTGAGTTCTATGCCACGGCAATAATGGGACGTGGTCGAGAACACACGAAATGGTCTCCAGTCTGTGGAGTCTCATTCCATCCAAGAAGAATGGGGGTCTTGAATAACAAAAAGAAGTCGAAGATCCTATGGGACATGGACTTGGAAATAAAGGCGAAAGACTTCGACAAAGATGGGAAGTTGAAAGACATAGAAAAGGTTGCAGTCCTAACTGATGAGTTGAATCACGTAGGTGAGGGGACAGAGGCCTCAAGGGAATTCGGTGACGCAGTGACTCTGGAAGAGGTTCCCGGGGAGTTCATTCTAGAGTTCGAAACAGATGGTTCGATGGAGCCAAAGGTTGCCTTCATGAAGGCAGTCGAAGAGCTCGCAGGAAGGTTTGGTTCTCTTGAGCAGGACCTCGCAGCAGCACTTTAACTTCCAACATTTCATTACATGTTCACTGGATGAGTGACTATGCCTACTGCACTGGGTAGAGGACATTGTGGCGGTCATATTACGCTATTCTTCACCATTGAAGATGTTGTGGATGACCCGGTCCAACAAGGTAGCAGAGGTGCCGGACTTTGCTTGAAGGACGGAGTAGAAGCCATTGCGAAAGGAGAGGATGGCGATGGAAAGTTGGTGGTAAGGTTCCAACATGGGACCTATGACTCGACGATGTACGAAGACGTTCTGGGGGAGCTGATTAGAGAGATTCCTGAAATTCAATTATTCGACTGGGAATTGAACATCAGGATGTCTTTACCCGCATCACAGGGGTTTGGAATGTCTGCTTCGGGTGCAATTGCTTCAGCAATTTCTTTTCAGAGAGCGATAGGAATACCGCATGAAGAATGCCTTAGGAGGTCATTCTTGATCGCCCACATCGTTGAGAGGAAGAGGTCTAGTGGCCTTGGGGACACGACCGCACTGTCATCGGGAGGCGTCGAAAGGAGGATTGCTGCAGGCTCTCCATTTTCCGGTGATTTTCTTGATACGGGGCCTGGAATTTCCGAAGGTTGGTCCACCGAGATACCCGTTCTTCTAATGTGGAGGGATAGTACTGGCAAGCATACCTCGAAATACATCGATAACCCTGATTGGAAGGTGAAAATCAGCAGAGCAGGAGAAAACGCAATGGAAATCATAGGGAGTGGCGATTGGGATTCGAGTAGATGGGGCGATCTGATTGATGGGTCACTTAATTTTGCTCGCGATAGTGGTCTAGAGTTTGATTCTTCCAGATCCGAAATTATCAATGCTGCAAATGATGCAATCGAGAAATCTCGTTTCTCCGAGAATCTGTCTGCGATGCTTTGTATGCTAGGGGAAAGCGTCGTAATTGTTCCGAAATACAATTTCGATGAGCAAGAATGGTTGGGTGAGCTGTCTTCTATTCTCGAAGAAATTGGGTTCTCGACTTTCTCGAGTCAGATTGGTTCTCTGAGATAGATTTCTCAGGACTTAGAATTCTCGTGGAATTCCTCAAGCGGTTTCAAGTCTAGGGGGCTGGAGTCTAGTTTTATTGCCCCTCTCAGCCTTAGTCCCTCACAGAATCCGTGTCTGTAAACAAGTGCTCCCTGTCCATACTCTGCGACATATCTGTCTACCTGTTTCTGAGTCTTCTTCTTCGGGAACTTTAGATCGGCCCCGAAGAAGTGCTTTGCGTCAATCCATGCGCAAGGGACGCCATTGATTCTCACGTCATCCAGTAGGAGAAGGTCGGGTGTGATAATTGCCCTGCCCTCTTGCTTGGTCTGCTCTCTAAGAAGATCTTCCTGTCGTCGGAATCTAACGCCAACAGATTCGAAATAGCTGCACAGAATCTCTTCAAAGACCTCGGCTGCGGTCTGTGTCTCGGTTTGGTTTACAGAGCTGACCCTATCTACTGATTCTGCTAGTTCGAACTGTTCTCTATCCCTTTTGTTTAGCTTAGATGGGTTCTTGTTTAGTGTGTCCTTGATTCTGGTCTTTGTCCATCCTCGGCCAGTAAGAATGGCTCTGAAGGTATTTACTGGAGGGGCATCAAACCTCTTGGAGAGTGAAATCACGCTTTCTCCGGAGTCGTACCTTCTGCTGAGTTCATTGGATCTGCGCATCAATTTTGAGTGAGAGTATACGCTCTTTTCCTGATTTAGTGCTGCCCTTAGTGAGAGAGCCTGTTCTAGGGATATGGGCAAACCTTCGAGTTTTTCAGCAATCTCCTGAACCCTTTCCTCAGGAAGGAAGCCGAATTCCCCGGGAATACATGCTATTTTTCCGGCCTTGCTTTGTACTTCCTTGGTGACTGCTTTAGTTTTCCATTTGATTTCGACTTTCTCAGGGGGCGGGTTGATTTCCTTTGGAATCCCCATTGGCCTGGGATTAGCGGTAAACCTCGCTAGGGCTCTCTCTATTTCCTCTGATTTGGCGCCTCTGCCATTCTCCTTCGGAAGGCTGCTTTCCTTCCTCGGGCGTCGGCGGCGCCTCCGACGCCCTCGGCGTCGCTTGGCACTCTCGTCTTCACTCAATGGTCGTGCCAGATGTTGGAGCCCCATGAACCCACCGAGTGAACGACTACTTCCTCATTCTGGCGTAGACATCGTAGAAGTAGTCACGAATCGGCCATGGCATCAGTGAGATCACTGAAGCGATAGGCCATGGAAATCTAAGTTTTCCACATACTCTCCATATAGCTGCGCTCTTCGAAAACCACCTCCCTCCGTTTGAAATTAGGAAAATAGAGTCGATTCCTTCAAGCCTCTTAGGTATCGCTTTCATCATTTCTACACCTTGCGGACTATTTTGTCCGATTAGAGTGATGCTTGATTCTGGATTTCTTCTTCTGATGAATTCTGCCCACCTATTGCATTTGTTGCATTGATCGTCGAAAAGGACGATATCGGATTTTCCAGGAGTCATGGTTCACCTAGACAAATGCTATTCCCGGTTCTAGGGGAAATGATATTCTGGCCTTTCCTCCAACATCTTCGGCTTCCCCTGCAGTGAATACCTCGACTGATTCTACCTCTAAGGAAGACTCAATGAAATCAGAGTTCTCCTTGATGACTTCGGCCTCGTTAATTCCCTCTGAGATTAGTTTCCTCTCTCCTTCTGTCCAAGTGTGGATTCTCCCTCTATTCTTCTTCCCTCCTATTGTGATGGAGTTCCAAGTCTGAAATACTTCTCCTCTTGTGGACTCGTCCTTGAATACCTCTAGTGACTTGACGTGGGATTGTCCCTTTTCTTTGAAATCAAAACCTTCTCTTTGCAGACTAATTGCCTGTGATGCTAAGTCTGATTTCCATTCTGGAGAAGTTTGGATCACCACCTTAGTAATTTCATTATCAGAATGTCTTTCTGCAAGAGTTCTGAGATTTCTACCGCTAGAGATGATTTCTCTGACGTAATTTTCGAGAGCCAGTGTTCGAATATCGTTAGAGTCAATTTTCATGATAGGCATAACAAACGCTGCGAGCATTTCATCTCGACCAATTTTCCTCCAAAATTCTTCGGCAATGTGAGGAGTAGCGGGTGCTAGCATAGGTATCCAACCCTCCAAGAATTTCATTGCAGTTAGTCGATCACACCCGCCTCTTCGCAGGTACCAATGCCAATCTGTTAACATCTCGAAGTGACTGACCATCACTCCCTCTCGAAGGCTGACTTCAGACATAGCTTCAATCCACTTCTTCTGATTCACCCGCATTCTGGACATTAACCAACCATCAATCTTTGAAGGGGAGTCTGAGAATTCTAATGCTGCATCAACTGCATCAATAAGAGAAAACATCTGACGGTGATTTGCTTCTAGAGCGCTGTCTGACCAATCCATTCCTGCCTCCGGATTTGCTCCAAAGAGAATGAATAGCCTGACTGTATCTGCTCCGAACCTAGAGACCATCTCCTCTGGGCTAACTGTGTTTCCTAGGGACTTGCTCATCTTTGCTGACCGGCTGGAGAGGGCTTTTCCGCAGGAGGGGCAATCCGAATCAAAATTGTCGACATGGTACTCAGAGTTGCAATCCACGCAGAATGGGGCTGGTGCGTTGAGCATCCCCTGGCATACTAACCTGCCAAACGGCTCCCCAACTTCATTCATCCCGGAGTCTCTGGTGAATTTTGTAAAGAATCGGGCATATAGAAGGTGCATCACTGCGTGTTCAATCCCTCCGATATAGAGATCTACGCCATCGCCCATCCAATAATCCACTGCATCGCGGTCGAATGGAGATTCCTCGTTATTTGCGTCACAGAATCTCATGAAGTACCATGAAGAGTCGTAAAATGTATCCATTGTGTCTGTCTCTCTCTTTGCTTCTCCCCCACAGGAAGGGCAGATAGTTTGAACAAAGGGTTTGTGTGATTCTAGTGGGTTCCCACTCTGATCCTCAGTGAAGACAACGTCTAGGGGGAGCTCTACTGGTAGTTTTTCTCTGGGAACAGGGACGACTCCACAGGACTCGCAATGAATCATGGGGATTGGGGTTCCCCAGAACCTCTGTCTGCTCAGAAGCCAGTCCTTGAGTCTGTACTCCACGGTCCCATAGCCGGATCCTTTCTTCTCAAGAGCAGCAATAACTGCATTCTTCGCGTCTTCTCCAGAGAGCCCGTCGAACCCCTCAACTGATGAGTTGATCATTGGCCCATATCCTTCAAATGCCATGGAAAGTGGCGAAGAGGGTTTTTTGTTCTCCTTTTCTTGCAGAACTTGCCTAATTTCGAGATTGTAGGTTTTGGCAAAATCGAAGTCTCTCTGATCGTGTCCTGGGACTGCCATTACCGCTCCCGTCCCATATGAAGCAACCACGAAGTTTCCTGCGTAAATGGGAATCTTTTCGCCATTCATTGGATTGATTGCATACCTTCCTAGGAATACTCCCTTCTTTTCCTTCAGCATGTTGATTCTCTCAAATTCTGACATCCTAGAGCATTCGTCCCTGAGGTTTCTCCATCCTTTCTCCCATTCGGTTCCCAAGCACAACTCCTCACAAAGTGGATGCTCGGGGGATAGTGTAACGAAGGTGACTCCGAAAATTGTATCGGGCCTAGTGGTAAACGCTCCTATTTGTGAGTCAGAGTCTGCAACCGGGAAGTCGATATGAGCCCCTTGAGAACGACCAATCCAGTTTCTCTGCATTGCCTTGACGTTATCTGGGAATGATATGCTGTCTAGTTCATCTAGTAACTCATCGGAATACTCTGTCATTCTTACAAACCATTGGGCCATGTCTCTCTGAACTACTTCCAAGCCACACCTCCAGCACCTGTTGTTCTTGACCTGCTCATTTGCCAAGACGGTGTCACAGTCCACGCACCAATTAACCGGGGCCATTCTTCTTTCTATCATCTCCTTTTCGTTTAGTGTGAGGAACATCTCCTGATTCCAGCGATAGTAATCGACGTCTGAAGTAGCTAGTATTCTACGCCAATCGTATGAGTAGCCCATCCTTTCCTGATCTGAACGGATGCTTGAGATGTTGCTGTGGGTGACTTCATTTGGGTGTCCGCCCTCTTTCTTGGCAGCATTCTCAGCGGGCATTCCAAAAGAGTCGTACCCCATTGGATAGAGTACGTTCTTGCCCATTAGCCTCTGAAAGCGTGCCATTGCGTCCCCTATGGAGTAGTTTCTAACGTGCCCCATGTGCATATGTCCGGATGGATATGGAAACATCTCTAGACAGTAGAACTTGGGCTTGGACTCGTCTATTTCAGCTTCGAAGACGCCTGCATCTGACCATTCCTTCTGCCAACGCGATTCTAGCTCTTGTGGGTCGTATGCCATTTACTCAGACACACCGCTGAGTATGGCTTGTATATGCATTACGACTTTGTTTGATGTCTGCTTCGGAGAAGATAATGCTATCAGACGGAGAGTTTCACTCGGCAATTTGGGAAGATGGAGTAGAGGTTTGGGTTACTCAAATGGGGTCACTCATGAATATGAATACGGCCTTTGTTGACAGAGAAACTGGGACCGTTGCAATCATAGATCCATATGATGCAGAAAAATGGATAGCGAAGCTTGAGGAGGAAGGTTTGGAGCCAACTCATCTACTCTATACTCACACACATAGAGATCACGCGGCTGGTTACCCTGGGATGATCAAGAGGTTTCCGAATCTAGAAGTCTGGGGTCATGAGGATGCCCGTGTTCCTAACTTACTGGGTCACATAGTGTTCAGAAATGTAGACTTCACAAATACTTGGATAAGTGAACCCGGGGAGAGTGTTGATTGGTCCGCAGGTTCAATTTGTCTCACTGTGACTCATTCGCCGGGACATGCTCCTGGGCATGTTACATTCCATGGGCATGGGGTCTACCATGCTGGTGACTTGCTGTTCGTAAGGAGTGCAGGGAGAGTGGATCTCCCTGGAGGCAATCCCAAAGCCCAGCAGAGGAGTCTGATTCGGGCTAAAGAAATCCTCCAAGAGCTTCCTCAGGAATGGAGGCTCATTCCTGGACATAGGTATGATGACTTCAGAGGCGAGGTTCCCGACTGGATTAGTCTAGGTGATGCCTTGAAGCACAACTACTTCCTTTCAAATATTACAATGGTTGAATAGGCTATCTTCTCAAGAGTCTTCGAACCAAGCTGCTTTCTTCATCTAGAGAGTTTGATTCTCCTGCCCTGACTTTCTTCAGTGCATTAATCGGGACCCAATCATCTGGCACAAACCGCCATGGTGTTACTCTGGCCATAATTCCTAGGAGCACTTGGCTGCCGGGAATCATAAAGACCCTAAGAGGAGGTACAACCAAGCTCAATGCTGCTAAGTCGTCTTTGGCCTGAATTCTCTCCTTCCGACTAACCCTTCGTCCGATTAGGATTCTAGCGAGTATGCCCGAGGTCCGCTTGAAGTGCTCAGCGCCAATTTTTGATGTATCCCATGCCTTCTCTATGGATTCACCCCACTTGCTGGGCTCCTTTGCCACTTCTTTGATTTCATTCTGAGATTTATCGGGGAGTCGTCGATAAGTTGCAGCGGCTCCAGTTGCCACCCATGGGAGCCATCTTGCCGTGAATCCCAAGAATCTCCTGAACCTGCCCATAGAATCACTCGGTCTTGTCTATCCTTTGGGATGAGACTCCCCTCGTCTTCATTTCTTTCTCTACAGTTCCGGATGGCAAGGCCCCATCCTGCTCCAATGCGGAAAGCGCGGCTATGACAATGCTATTTGTGTCTATTTCGAAGAATCTGCGTAGTGCTACTCGAGAATCTGAGCGTCCGAATCCATCTGTACCTAGGACGACGTAGCGTCCACCAACCCACCTCTGAATCATCTCAGGAACTGAGGAGATGAAATCTGATGTTGCGATGGTTGGGGTTTCATCTCCAAAACAATCGGAAACGTACGGTTTCGATTGGTTTCCAGGATCGAGTCGCTTCTTCCTCTCGTGATCCATTCCAATTCTTCGGAGTTCTCCATAGGAGGTTACCGACCAAACTTCAGACCCTATTCCATGATCTCGCAATAGTTCCGCCGCAGCCTCTCTTACTAGATTCAGTATTGGTCCGGAACCAAGCAATCTTACCTTGGGGCCATCCCCATCTAACTCTTCGAAAAGATAGGCTCCTCTGATTATTCCCTCATCTGAATTTGGCGGTTTTGGCATCTGCTGTTGATTCTCGTTATACAGCATGATGTAATGGAACACATCCAGATTATCGCCCCACATCTCATTGATGCCATGTCTGATTATTGTTGCTAGTTCGTACGCGTAAGCGGGATCCCATGCTCGACAGTGAGGGACTGCAGAGGCCATAAGGAGACTGTGGCCGTCTTGATGCTGCAATCCTTCTCCATTCAATGTAGTTCGTCCTGCAGTTGCACCCATGAGAAAGCCTCGAGCTCTGGCATCGGCAGCACTCCATATCTGATCCCCTACTCTCTGGAAACCGAACATTGAGTAGAATGTGTAGAATGGAATTGTTGGGGAGTTAGCGTGAGAGTATGATGTGGCGCTAGAAATCCATGATGCTATTGCTCCTGCCTCCGAGATTCCCTCCTGAAGAACCTGTCCAGATTCAGATTCCTTGTAATTCAGTAGCATTTTGTGGTCTACTGGAGTGTACCTCTGCCCCTTTGATGCAAAAATCTCAAACTCGCTGAAAAGTGGGTCCATGCCGAACGTTCTGCCTTCATCTGGGATGATGGGGACTACCTTGTCTCCTATCTCTGACTTCAATAGGTTTCTCAATAATCGAACGAAGGCCATGGTGGTGGATACCTTCTGACCCTCAGGGGTGCCACCATCGAATGCCCCATATGTTTCCCCGTCTGGAAGATCTTCCTTAATTTGGACAGGTCTCCTAGAAGGGAGCAGTCCCCCGAGTTGTTTTCTTCGGTCTAACAAATACTCCATCTCATCTGACTCTTCTTCCAGAGTCACGAATGGGTCATCCTCCAGACTGGAATCATCCAAGTTAAGGTCAAGTGCGTCACGATAAGAAACTAGATCCTCCAGACTCATCTTCTTCTTCTGGTGTGTTGAGTTTCTCCCCTCGAATGAGTCGATTCCCCATCCCTTTACGGTATGTGCAAGAATTACCGCGGGTCCGTTGGCTGAAAGTGCCGCCTGGTAAGCAGAATACACCTTGGTTGGGTCGTGACCCCCTCTGGTCAATTGCTCGATTTCTGTATCGGAGATTGATTTGCCCAATGCCAGTAGAGACTCGCTACCAGAGAACAACTCATCTCGGAAATCACTAGCTGATAGGGTACTGAGTCGTTGCCAATCCCCATCTGTGATTGTCTCCATCTTCTCCAATAACTCGCCGTTTGGGTCTAGTTGGAACACTCTGTCCCACCCAGAACCCCAAATGACCTTGATCACCGTCCAACCCGCTCCTCTGTATAGCCCTTCCAACTCTTGGATTATACTGGAGTTCCCTCGGACGGGACCGTCCAATCTCTGGAGATTGCAATTTACAACGACAACCAAATTATCCAGCTGCTCTCTACCGGCTACTGCTATGGAGGCAATTGCCTCTGGTTCATCCATCTCTCCATCCCCTAGGAAAGCAAAAACGCGACTCTCAGAGGTGTCAGCTAGATTTCGCTGGTGAAGGTACTTCCAGAATCTAGCTTGCATCACAGCACCAAGTGGACCGAGTCCCATGGAGACCGTTGGATACTCCCAGAATTCGGGCATTAGACGAGGGTGTGGGTATGAAGAAACCCCGTCTTCGAAGGCTTCCTGTCTGAAGTTTGAGATTTGCTCTCTAGTAATTCTGCCCTCCAGGAATGCTCGAGAGTAGATTCCCGGACTGGCATGACCTTGGATGTATAGGGCATCTCCAATCCCATTGTGGTCCTTACCTCTGAAGATGTGGTTGAAACCAACTTCGTACAATGTGGAGCTAGAGGCGTAAGTGGAGATGTGTCCGCCGATTCCATCCATCCTCCTATTTGCATCTGATACCATCACTGCCGCGTTCCAGAGAATATTATTCTGAATCTTCTTCTCAATTTCCAGATTTCCGGGGTATGGTTTTTGCTGCTCGATAGAAATTGAGTTCAGATATGGCGTTCTTGAAGTGGAGATATCAATACCAAGAGTTGTAGCCTCGGACATAATCTCCTGAAGGAGGATTCGGGCTCTCGAGCTTCCAGAGGAAGATGTTACGGTCCTCAATGACTCGAGCCATTCATCGGTCTCTTCTGGGTCCAAATCAGGGAGGGTCTGGCGAGGTTTGTTTGGAGTCATGTCTTCACTACTGCCCCGCAGGGCAGAATCACCAGCCAAGGCGTGTTTTTTGAATGGGTCGTCGTTCTAATCTGCTCAAAGGGGGGATGAGCCCGGTCCCAATTCTATGAGGTGGCACTCGTGCATCGTCCTAACACCTGCTACTGTGATTGCGGAGTCGCCGGATACGCATCTCTCTCCCTTCCACTTCCTGACCGTTCTAATCACCGTCTTGGAGCCCGGGGCGTTGTTGGGGTCGACCTTTACCTCGACAACTATCTCTCCTACCTGGCCCAACCATCCCAAGGCTGCATCAATACTCCTCCGAGCATACCCATGGCGCTGCTCAGAACTGCGAACCCAATATCCCAAGTTCCATGTAGCTCTGTCAGATCGTGTCACCCTATCGAAGCCGATCAATCCGATAACGTATCCATCCCATGGCCGTATCATTATCCAATGATGGAGGAGGCCTGTGCGCCCCTTTCGTTCAGTATCTGAGATAAAATCCTCAATCTGCGGCCTAATTTCGTTGTCTGGATTTATCCAAGGCATAGCTCTAATGACGTCTGGCCAAGTTTCTTCAAATGCCTCGACGATATCGGGAATGTGTGACTTTGATGCTGGCCTAAGAACCAATCCTTCGTCGACCCGGATGGATGAGGTTGCCCTCCTGTGCATAGCCTTGGGGGACGAGCTCCATCGCATCAGTCCTGCGTATCATGACTTGGTTATGAAGTCAGTTTCTCCTTTGCTCGGGCTACGTCTGGGTCTTCTGGGTTATATTCGTAGGCTAATTCAACCATCCTTTGTGCCTCCGTATTCCTTCCAATTGACATCAGGAGCTTACCGACGGAATAGATCAAGGAAGTCCTATTCCCCAAGTGAGGTCCCACTTCGTCGAGAAGGACGGTTGTCTGTGCTTTGTTTTGCTCTTTTGCGGATCTAAAGGCTGCCTGAAGCTGTTTGATTATCTCTGGAACGGGCCATTCTTCCTGTTGCTGCCATGGCCAGAAAGAAGGATCTTTCTGATGCATTGGATCAGAAGATGGTTCCGCGGACGGGAGGACTGGAGCGGTCGGTAGTTGAGCTTGACTTTCGATAGTAGTCGTCTCCTTTTCTTCTTGGATTGGGACGGCAGGAAGTTTCGGAATCGGTATCGATGGAGCAGGTGGAATTGGTTGTTTATTGGTTAATGAGGAGTCTCCTCTCGCAAATGCTTCCTCGAATTCGTCTACCTTTCCGTCTCCATCAAAGTCATTCTCCTGTACACTCACAGATTCATTTTCTTGAGAGCCGATTTCGTTTGCCTCGATAATTTCGCTTGGATTAATCGGTTGGGTGAATTCTGGGGTCTCAGCATTTGGCTGGATTAATTCAATCGTTCTGGTGTCCAATTCCTCTTCCTGCTCGATTGGGTTGCTGGGGACTTCGAATTTCTGAACAAATTGAGGGATATCATCTGCTGTAAGTTCATACTCTTCGTCGATTTCTTCTGAGGCGGGTGTGAACAAATCAAAATCTGGGTTTCTGTCCAACTGGACTTCATCCCCTTCCCCATATTGAGATACTTCTACGGTTAAGTCGTCAAATGCAAATGAAGGAGCGATTGGCTCATTCTCGTCTTCATTTTCCTGTATCTCACTCATCAGTTGATCCAATAGGTCTGTCGACTCGTCTTCTCCAAGTCCTGTGCCCTGTTGGAATGAAGGTCTATCTATCTGGTAGTAGCACCTCGTACAAACCTTGGTTCCCTCTTGATTCAAATGCTGGCAGGAAGGGCAAGTGATGCCCTTGGAACTAGAATTACTCCATGACTTAAACCTGTCAAATACCACTCCCGTCCCCCCAGCATTTCCTTTCGACAGTGATGAACGTTTAACTATCACTGGGAATGGTTTGTTTTACTGTAACTAGCGTACGGCAAGTAACCGTGATAGGGTCAGGGTTAGACGGCCTCACGTGGGCGACTCTGAGAAAACGGTTCCGAGTCGGTTCAAAAGGAGCCAGGACCATCACGAAGCTTACCTGAGTCTGATCCGTTGGGAGTTGGATGATGAGCTAGAGATGACCGAAGAGAGACTCAGGAATTGGTCAGATAAGAAGTTGGAAGCCCATGGAATTGCACTATTCGGACTGAATGCCAAGACAGATGGTTGGTTATTCGGACAGCAAATCATTAGGCTTCGGCAGGGGGCCGGGAAAAACCTGGGCTCCCATCGTTTCAGACAGGGTGACATAGTGATGCTTAGCAGAGGTAGCCCCCTCACTGAGAAGCCGATTGAGGCCATAGTTAGCAATAGAAGCAGGAACTCGATTAGGGTAGTCCTTCCTGAAGCGCCGCAGGGTCTTCGCAAGGGGACATGGCGGATTGATAGAGGCGCAAATAGGGTTGCATTCGACAGAATGAGGGACGCGCTAAATTCTATTTTCGAGGAAGATGGGAGTGCCCCTCTCAGAGAATTGCTTCTAGGCCTAGTTCACGATCCAGTTGGAACTGCCTCACTAATTCCAGAGTTAGGGGGAGTGAAGCAAAAAAGAGCCGTGTTGCCTAGTGACATGAATAAGGCTCAGAGGGATGCTGCAGAGAGTGCGATAAGCAGTAGGCTGACATTGATTCAAGGACCTCCTGGAACGGGTAAGACTCACACTGCAGTTAGAATTCTAGAGAACTGGGCGATTCTAGACACCGGTACTGTTCTTGCAGTAGCGGACTCAAATGTTGCTGTTGACAATTTACTGGAGGGTTTGCTAGAAAGAGGTGTCAGGGCAGTGAGACTGGGGCAGCCAGTTAAGGTTAGGGAGAGTCTGAGAAACGCTACGATGGATGCTAGAATGGAAAGTCACGAATTGAATAGAGAACTGGTGGAAGAGATTGAGAGGAACGAGAAGTTGTCTAGGAGAATCAAGGGGATGAGAGGTGGGAAGGAAAAAGGCCTGGCACACAGAGACCTTAGCAGGGGCTGGAAAGAAGTCAAAAGGCTCGAAAGGCAAATTCGAGATGACATACTAGACAGGGCTCAGGTTCTTTGTTGTACTTGCATTGGTTCTGGACACGAGTTACTCGATGGGCGAAGATTTGCCCGAGTTCTAATTGATGAGGCGACCCAGGCTACTGAGCCTGCTTCATTGGTGCCCATTGTGAAAGGGGCCAGGCAGGTTGTGTTGGTTGGTGATCACAAACAACTGCCCCCTACTGTAATCTCTAGACGGGCTGAGAGGGGGG